>Ga0180430_10000206_pt1 | contig 68236 bp, 48 predicted proteins | sample SS_ome_9_FD_132999 | JGI IMG/M metagenome (GOLD analysis project Ga0180430, IMG submission 132999) | Hypersaline lake sediment archaeal communities from the Salton Sea, California, USA - SS_1_S_2 metaG | ecosystem: Environmental > Aquatic > Non-marine Saline and Alkaline > Hypersaline >...
CGGGACAGAAAACCGCCGCCGCGAAGATCGGGGCTGCTGTTGAGGATTACCCGGAGCAGTTCTATAATAAAGCTTGCCTTTTTCTCCTTGTGGGAGAAAAACAGAAGGCTCTCGACTATCTGGAGAGGCATTTCAACGAATACGTCCGGCCTCTCAGACTCGATCTGGCCCGCGCCTGGGCTCTCCGGGATCCTGACCTCGAAGGTCTCCGGGACAACAGGCGATTTGAAACGCTCACAGGAGCCGGCGAATGACGATCACGATCACTCTCAACGGAGAGCAGAAAGACTTGAGCACTACATTGACGGTCCGGGAACTGGTGGAGCACCTCGAAATCAAGTCCCAGGCCATGGCAGTCGAAGTAAACCGGAAAATAATCCGCAAGGAAGAGTTCGACACGGTCAACGTGGGCGACGGCGACCGCGTCGAGATCGTCACCTTTGTGGGAGGAGGATAAGACGATGAAGGACAAGCCCCTTCAAATCGGAAACTACACATTCAAGTCGCGCCTTTTCGTGGGCACCGGCAAGTACGAGACGTTCCAACTCATGGCCGACGCTCTCGAGGCGTCGGGCACCGAGGTCGTCACCGTGGCGGTGCGGCGCGTGAACCTCAGCGGCGAAGGTGAATCGCTTCTCGATTACATCGATCGGGACAAGTACACCCTCCTGCCGAACACGGCCGGCTGCTACACGGCCGACGAGGCGATCCGCACGGCGTTCATGGCGCGCGAGGCGGGGATCTCCGACCTGATCAAGCTCGAAGTCCTCGGCGACAAGATCTCGCTCCTTCCCGACCTCGAGGCGACACTCGAGGCGACGCGCGTCCTCGTGAAGGAGAACTTTACCGTTCTCGTCTACACCTCCGACGATCCGATCACGGCGTGCAAGCTCGAGGACCTCGGCGCCGCGGCCGTCATGCCACTCGGTTCGCCGATCGGTTCGGGACAGGGCATTCTCAACCCGATCAACATCAAGCTCATCCTCCAGAACGTGAAGGCTCCCATCGTGGTCGACGCCGGCGTGGGGACCGCGTCGGACGTGGCGATCGCCATGGAACTCGGCGCCGAGGGTGTTCTGCTCAACACGGGCATCGCGCTCGCCGACGATCCGGTGCGCATGGCGTCGGCCATGAAGCACGGATGCATCGCCGGACGGGAAGCCTACCTCGCCGGCCGCATCGCCAAGAAGGAGTTCGGATCGGCGTCGTCGCCCACCAACGGAATCGCCACGAGCTGATGGTCGACGAGGACAAAAGCCCCGAGCAGCTCGATCGCAACCGGCTCGAAGAGATCGTCCGCATCGAGACGCTCGACGGCGCATCCTACGAGGATCTGGAAGATGTGGTGCGCCACTCGGGCGCCGAGCTCTATCAGCCCGATCCCGCCGCGTCCCAGGATCCCCGTTCCGATCTGTGGATATCCTATTCCGAGGCGCGCCGCACCCGGCCCCTCTCGGCCGGTCTCCGCGCGGAGCCTGACGAACGGTCTTCGGCCGGCAAAGGATCTCTGACCGGCGAAATCGAGGCGGGCCGGGAGATCACGCCGTGCATCGTGTGCGCCTGCCGCCTCACGCCGGTCGTCGATATGGCGCCGCTGTGCAAGGATCATCGCACCTTCATCACGCCCAATCTTTTTCCCATGGTCTATCCCTTCCCGCCCGGCCGGGCCGAGGGCAATCGGGGGATCCATCTGCTGCAATGGTGTTCCACGCTTCACGACGCCGACCTTCACAACATGTGTTCCCACGACCTGGAGATCGTCTTTGGACGCCTCGCCGCATTGGAAGAGTTCCTGCTCCACGGCGACGCCCCCGGCTTTGGGCGCTCCGCCGGCGGCCATGCCGGCTATGCGGCGATCATGAAGAACAAGGGAATCAAAGTGGGCGGATCGGTCGAACACGGCCATCAGCAGATCGCCCACCTCTCCGTCCTGCCGCGGCGGATTGCCGAGGACCGCGACTTTTTGGAGACGGAGGGGACGGCCTTCGCCGACCACCTGCGGAATGCGGCCCGACCCGATCTCGTGGTGGCCGAGTTTCCCGGAGGCGTGAGCGCCCTCGTTTCACCCTTCATGCGCCGGCCGCTCGAGGCGGTGATCGTACCGCCCCGCGGTGCGGGCGAGTACCTCCACCATCTCGATGGCGACACACTCAACGGCCTGGCCACCGCCCTGCGCGAGATGACCGGCGCCCTGGGCCTTCTCATGGAACAGCGCTCGCTGAGCTTCGACTACAACCTCGCCTTCCACACCGGCCCCGTGGGGCTGCTCTACGTGGAGATTCTTCCCTATACCCAACCCTATGGCGGATTCGAGCACCTCGGCCATTTTCTCTGCCAGGACAGCCCGGACGCCACGGCGCGCGTCTATCGCGACGTTCTGGGGTATCGATAGCGTTTGCCGGACTGATGACCGACAAGTTCGGTTTCAGGTCGGAGGTGGTGAGGCTTTTTACCACCTCCGACCGTGCGGACCGTTATTCCGGATTTCGAGTCTGGCAGACTCTTTCGAACTCGCGATCGTGACACTTCCTCTTGACCAGGCGGGCCAGGCCCCACTCTGCACTGACTTTGGCAAAACCCTAACAGTATATGGCCATGCTTTTTCAAGCAGCCCTTCGCGAAAAGTCGTAGGCATAAGCACCATGCGGATTGGTCGGCGGCGGCCGGCCGAGACAGATAGACTGGCAGATCTTTGGGTCCGCGCCGGCGGAGGTGCGAGGTGGTTTTGCGGCTTATGGTCGGCAGAGCGACCGAGAGACCATTCGGGGGAAGGCCCAGCCTCAGGCTGGCATCCCGATCGAGTGTGAGTAGCTGATCGACGTCGTCGTCTTCCCCCGGATGGACTCGCCGAGCGGAGCTGCAAAGGGCGAAAAAATATCTCGGGTTTCCGCCGTCAGAGCGTCCTCACCCGGCTTCTTTTCCGGCCAACCGTCACGGTTCGACGGTAACCCTGTCCCCCACGCGGATCGTTCCCCCGCGGAGCACGCGGCCGAAAACCCCCTCGCGGGGCATGACGCAATCGCCGGCCTGCTCGAAGATCGCGCAGCGGCTGTGGCACTCCTTGCCGATCTGGGTGAGCACGATCAGCGCCGTGCCGAGCGCGACTTTTCGGCCGATCTCGATCGACGCAACAGCGATCCCTTCAGTGGCGATATTCTCGGCGAAGTCGCCGGGATTGACATCGAGGCCCTTGGCGCGCATCGTGTCGATGCTCTCCACGGCCAGAATGCTCACCTGCCTGTGGCCCGGACCGGCGTGGGCGTCGCCCTCGATGCCCCAGTCCTCGATGAGGGTTGCCTCGCCGACGTTGGACTTGGGGATTCCCTTCTTCGCGCTGATCGAAATGGCGACGATCCGTCCTTCCTCGTTTTTCACGACGCGCTCCAGTCGAGTCGCTCCACTTCCACCGGTTCACCTGCGGCGAGCCGGTGCTCGTCGCGCGGAAAAAGGATGACGCAATCGGCGCGGCCCAGGGCGCCGAGTTTGTGCGACTCCTGTCCGGTGAGGGGCAAGACCGTTATCTCTCCCCCGCCGCCGCGCCCGAGACGGCCGCGGACGAATTCGAGGCGGTGGGTCCTTTTTCTGATATCTTTCTCGAGCCGCGCCAGGATCGGGCTGTCGTTGTCACCGCGAGTCCGCCCCGACATTGCGCGCAGGGCGGGCCTGACCAACTGGTGGAAGGAAACAAGAGCCGAAACCGGATTGCCCGGAAGGCCAAAAAGAAGGGCGTCACCCTTTTTGCCAAAATAGTTCGGCTTGCCCGGTTTCATGGCGATCCGCCAGAAAAGTGTTTCCACACCGATCTCCTCGGCCACATCCTTGACCAGATCGAAATCGCCCACCGACACCCCCCCCACGGTAATCGTCACATCGGCACGCCCGAGGGCGGCACCGAGGGAGGAGGCGATCGTCTCCTTCTCATCGACCACCCTCTCCGCCGAGATCGGCTCGATACCGATGGCGCGCAGGGCGGCGACGAGTGCGGGAGAGTTTGCGTCACGGATCTGGCCCGGGGCGAGCTCCTCGCCCGGCAGCTTGAGCTCGCTGCCGGTGACGATGAGCGCCACCGACGGGTTGGGGCGGACAAGAACCTCGCGGAAGCCGAGTGTGGCGAGCAGGCCGATCACCGGTGGCGTCACCCGCATGCCGGCAAAAAGCGTTGTGTCTCCCTCTGCGAACTCCTCTCCCCTCCGGCGGATGTGGTCCCCGGGGGCGGCGGCGCGCTTGATGAGAACCGTCTCCCCCAGGTCGTCTGTATATTCCTTCATCACCACGGCGTCGGCATCGGGCGGAACCATGGCGCCCGTCATGATCTTGACCGCCGTCCGCGCGCCCATGGGACCGGTATAGGGCGCGCCCGCCCGGCTGAGCGCCCCCATATCGAGGCTGACAGGACTCTCTTCGGTCGCGCCCGCCACGTCGGCGCAGCGCAGGGCAAAACCATCCATGGCCGACGAATCGAAAAGCGGTATCGGTTCGGGCGCGAGCACATCGGCGGCCAGCGTCAGCCCGAGGGCTTCATCGACAGCCACACTCTTCGCCCGAAGAAGAGGCACCGAACCGAGAACGATCTTTTGCGCCGCTCCGACCTCAAGCATCTCTGGCCTTCCCCCCGCTGCCATGGCCTTTGCCGCGCATCATGTGGAAGCTATGGAGGATCCCCGGAAAGAGCGCGTCGAGCGACTCCGTCACGGCGCGCGTCGAGCCGGGCAGGGAGACGAAGAGGGTCGAGCCGCGCAGTCCCGCACAGCCGCGGGAGAGCATGGCGCGCGGCGTGCGTTCCTGTCCGTAAACGCGCAACATCTCGGCCACGCCGGGAAGATTCTTGTCGAGAATTTCGCCGAGCGCCTCGGGCGTGGTGTCGCGCGGGCCGAGGCCGGTGCCGCCCGTGGTGATGACCAGGTCGACGCCCTTCACGTCGGCGAATTCGACGAGCGCCGTCTTGATCCGGTCGGGCTCGTCGGCCACGACGCGCAGTTCGACCACGTCGAGTCCGGTCTCCTTGAGCCTCTCCTCGATCGCCGCGCCGGCCCGATCCCGGCTCTTTCCGCCCGACACCGAATCGGACGCCACGAGAACGGCGGCGCGCAGCGGTTCGTCGAAACTCTCCTTGAAGTCCGACTTGCCCCCCTTTTTCTCCCGAAGGCCGATGCCGACGATCTCCATCGCATCGTCGACCATCTTGACCATGTCGTAGATGGTGAGCGCCGCCACCGACGCGGCGGTGAGCGCCTCCATCTCGACGCCGGTGCGGTAGACGGCCTTGACCGTGACCGACACGCCGATCGTCTCCTCGCCGACGGTGAACTCGACACCGACGAACTCGACGGGAATCGGATGGCAGTAGGGGATGATGGCGCTCGTGTTCTTGGCCGCCTGGATCGCCGCCACCTTGGCCACGGGCAGAGGATCCCCCTTGGGCGTTTCGCCTTTCTTGATCATGGCGATCGTGGCCGGGCTGATCTTCAGCGTGGCGCACGCCTCGGCGGTGCGCAGGGTTCTCGCCTTGCCTGATACGTCTCGCATCGACGTTCCTCCGTTCATTACAGCTTGTCCAAGGGATAGATTCTACCTCGAACGATCAAAGCGGCCGGTGAACTTTTTCTTGAAGACAGAATAAGGAAGCCGCCCTGTTGAGTGCACAACCTTGGATAAAAGTGAAAAGCATCAAAGAATTCTGGTAAAATAATCATCATATCAGTGGCTACTGAATTCAGAGGATTGAAGCATCCCCATTTCGACAGTCCGAAGGAGGTATTAGAATGAGATCGCTCTACCTGGCAATCGGAATTCTTGTTCTTTCAGGAATCGGATCGGCCGCCACGATCTATGTTCCCGACGATTACCCGACCATTCAATCGGCAGTCATCGCCTCCGTGAACGGAGACACCATCATTGTCAGACCCGGGACCTACACCGGCCCGGTCAACCCCAACGGCAAAGCCATCGTCATCCGCAGCGAGCAGGGGCCCCAGGCCACGACGATCGACGGAGACTACGATTCAGGCGTGATCTTCTGGCTCAGCGAGGGTCGGGACACGGTGCTCGACGGCTTCACGATCACCAACGGCCGTGGCACGCACTGGACCAAGCGCAGCGGCGGCGGGATCGCGTGCAGAAACTCATCGCCCACGATCATAAACAATATCATCGAGCTCAACGACGTGTCGGACGGGTACGGGGGGGGCATCTTCTGCGAAAAGGCCAGCCCGCGCATCGAATCCAACATCATCCGCCAGAATATCGCCGGCTACGGCGGTGGGATCCACTGCAACAATGCGACTCCGGAGATCGTCAACAATATCATCTCCGAAAACGAAGCGGAGTTCCCGGCGTGCGGCGGTGGAATCTATGTGTCCAACGGCTCCGAGCCGTTCATCTTCGGAAATACGATTTCGTCAAACAAGGCCAAGGAGCAGTTCGGCGGATACGGCGGCGGGATCTATTCCACCTACAGCGCGCCGCAAATTGTGAGCAACAGGTTTTTCTTGAATTCGGCCACTCATGGCGGCGGCGCCATCGCCTCCTTCGCGAGTTCGCCCCGCGTCGTGAACAATCTGATTTACGAAAACAAGGCCGGTAACTATGGCGGCGGGATCGCCATGACCCGCGGCTCGTCGATGGAAATCATCAATTGCACAATCGTGGGGAACTTTCTGACCGGCGGCGGTTATGGTGGCGGGATCTTAGTCACCCGCTATTCCGAGCCCACGCTCGTCAACTCGATCGTTTGGTACAACCGGGGCCAGTACGGCACTCAGATCGCCGTGACCGGTAAAGGCAGTGATGCTTCAACCCTCTCACTCGGCCATTCGACGGTGACCGACAACAGTATTTCCGTCTTCACCATGGGGGCGTCCAGGATCGACTACCTGGGCGGAAACATCAGACGGGATCCCCAGCTTGTCGATCCTGCCAATTACGATTTCCACCTCACCTGGCAGTCGCCCTGCCGCGACAGCGGCCACAACGCCTACGTCACTGAGCTCTGCGACTTCGAGGGCGATGAGCGCATCACCGCGGCAACGGTCGACATGGGCGCTGATGAATTCGCCTACCACCTCTACCACACGGGCAGCGTGGCCGCCGGCTCACCGATCGACCTCAAGGTCATCGGCTTTCCCACGGCGCCCGTCACTCTCTTCCTCGGCGACACGCTCGCCGATCCTCCCTACTCGACCCAGCACGGCGACTTCTACCTCAACTGGCCCGTGGCGTGGCAAGGATTCATCGGCGCCGTTCCCGGAAAGGGTGTGCTCGTTTTTCCGGCCACCGTGCCGAACACATGGACGAGCGGTTCGGCCCATCCGATCCAGGCGCTGGTCGGTCCCTGGGGCGGTCCGTCGACGTGGCTCACGAACTACGAAGATTTGATCGTGGAATGATCCGCTAGCGGCCTCGTTTCTGCCGCGGTCGGCCCTAGCGCTGAAAGATCGGCAAGTACCCGAAGGGAATCTGCAGCGTCAGCGCCGCCGTGGCCGTGGCATAGACCGGTCCGAACTGGGTATTGCCAAAGGCCCCATCGTCGCGCTGCAAGATCGACGCCTCCTCCACGAGTCGCGGAAACCATCGGTCGAAGCTGCTCCGGTCCCGGTAGTGATAGTAGGCCTGAGCCGAGTAGAAACGCGCGTACTGCGGGTACTGATCCTTGAAGTGGGAGACGTGGTTGAGCACGGGATCCTTCTTGAGCATGTACTCAATGGCGAGATCGATGGCGGCCGAATCGTAGTCGCCGCTCGCGTTGAGCGTGGCCACCGCCGCGGCGGTGAGCGCGAAGGAGGTCTGGTCCGAATTGAGCCGGTAGCGGAAGGAACCGTCGCTTTTCTTCTGCGAACGGCGCACGTAGTCGACCGCCTTGTCGATCACGGCGCGGTCGACGTGCACGCCCGCATTGCGCGCCGCGCGCAGGCCCTGGATGATGCAGATCGTGATCGATCCCTCGTGGTCGGAGGCCTTCTTCGCGGCGTAGTACCAGCCGCCGACCTCGGTCTGGATCTCGGACATGAGCGCCACCGACTTCTTGATCACCTCCTCGAGCCTTTTGCGGTCGACCGACCGGTCGCTGATCCCGTACATGCCATAGGCCTCGGCGAGGGCGAGAAGGGCGAATCCCTGGCCGTGCATTTTCGATGTGGAATCCCGGTCGTCGACGAGCTCGCCCCGCTCGTTGCACGCCTTGCAGAGGTAGGAAAGGCCGTCGCGAAGCTGGCGGCTGAAATCGCCCCGCTCGGGCGTCGAGCCTCCGGCCATGAAACTGAGGCAGGCGAGGGCGGTCACCGCGATCGGCGCGCTCGCCGAGAGGTCGTCGGGATCGATGGAGAAGGAGCCGTCCTTGTTCTGCCGCTCGGCCAGATACCTGTGCGCCTTGGCGACGATGGCGTGAACCTCGAGAAGGAGCGCCGGATCGGAAGCGAGCACTTTCTCCCCGTCGCGGGTCGAATCGCTGGGATCATCGATCTCCTGGAGGTTGCCCGCAAACAGGCCCGGCAAGTTGACCGCCATGATCGAGAAAAAAACCGCGCCGAGAAGAATGCGCCTCACCTCGCTGCTCCCATCTGTCACTTCCTGTTTCCCGCCCGGCGGTAGTACTCCTCGAGCCACTTGCGGTATTTTTGGGGAAAGTCCTCCACATTCGAGTTGAGAATCTCCTCCTGCACCTTGGGCGGCAGCAGGCCCCATCGGCCGGAGATATCGACATGATCGGCCTTTTCACCATCCTTGCCGGGCGGGAGGCGATTCCCGTCCTCTTGCTCGGGCGACTTCGAGTCGGCACCGCCATGCTCGGGATTGTTCTCCCCCTCGGGTTTTTCACCCTCTTTTTCGCTGTTTTGATTCTGCTGGTTGGGATTCTTTTGCAGCTCGTCGTCGGACTCGCCCTCCTTGCGGGGCTGTTGCTTCTGCTGCCCGCCCTGGGGCTGACTCTGTGGCGACCCCCGGCCGCCGCTCGACGCGCTTCATGGCGAGTACTTGATGCTCTGGATCAGTTCCTCGAGATCGCGGATCACCTGCTGGTGGCGGCGGCGGGTCTCGTTGAGGATGGCGGGTACGGTCTTGTCCTTTTCCACGCGCGCCGCGCCGACCTCGTTGAGATTCTCGTCGATCGTCCGCATGCCGTCCTCGATCTTCTTGATCAGTTCGGCCAGCCGTTCGTCCTCACTCGACGGCTGCTGCTGGGCGCAAAGCGCACCTGACAGAAGGCAGACGAGAGCGATCGCCACGAGCGCGGTCAGCGCAGGGCGACCGATTGGGACCGCTCCCGGTTTTCGGGACGCTCTCGATTGTGTTGATTGAATCATTGTCCATCTCCACTCTGGGCCGCACCCTGGAAACGTTCCAGGATTTCCTTGAACAGTTCTGTGATGGCCGCGTGCTCGCTGGCCAGCCTTTTGAGAAGTTCCCTTTCGATCGGATTGGCGCCCGACTCGTTGATGTCGGGATTGTTGATGATGAACTCCTCGAGACGGCGCTGGGCGCTCTCTTCCATCGTCTTGATCATGATCAGCTCCGCCACGGGCGGAATCAGGGGCGGATCGGAACTGGGCGTGTCCTGGGGCTCGCCTGAGGGCGCGTTCTGACGGCGCTTGATCTCCTCGCGCATGGAGGCGATCAGTTCCTCGAATCGCAGGCTGATATCCTTCTGGATCGTCTGGACCACCGCATCCGACTGGTACTGCTTGAGCGCATCGGCCACCTCGTCGAGATCGTCGCGGTTCCGATCGAGCACCCAGTTGAAGACGGTCGATCCATCTTCGACGATCTTTTCCTTGACCGCCGTCGTGCGGTCGCGGATCGCCGCCTCGCGCCCGGCGAGATCGCGGAGTTTTTTCTTCTGCGAACGGCGGAGCGACTGCGTCCCCTTGCGCTCGAGATCGAAAGCGGCCGTTGTGGCGTTGACCTCGTCCTGCTCCTTCTTGAGCTCCTCGAGCTCCTGCTGCACGCGGAAGAGCACCTCCTGCTGCTGAATGCTCTGGTACTTCTGCTTCTGGTTCTTCATCTGCTGCAGGGCGCGTTCGAGGTATTTTTGGGCGTCCTCCTCGTCCTGCTCGGCCATCTCTCCCTGCTGATTGTCGAGCTCGCTCGATGCGGAACTCATGTTGTCGGCCGCCTGGGAGAGGCTGTTCTGGGGCTTCTTGTCGGGGAGCTCCCTGAGCCGCTTCATGAGATCGCGCGTCCGCTCCTCGAGCTCCTTCTGCTGCTTTGCGAGCTCATCGTACTTGGACGCCTTCTGCTCGGCGCTCATCGATTCACCGCCCTGCGCCGCCGCCTCGGACGCCTTCTGCTCGAGCATCTCGGCCAGTTCCCCGAGCGCCGCCTCGGCCTGAGACTGCTCGTTGCCCGCAGACTGGGGCGACGCCTGGCGCAATTGCCCCTCGGCGCTCGACATGCGGTCCGACGCTTCCCCGGCCTTCTGTTTTTCTTCGGCCAGCGCCTCCGGGGCGCCGGACTCTTGCTTCAGCAGGTCCTCGGCCGCATCGAGCGTCTTTTCGAGATCGCGCGTCTCGCGGCTGAGAGCGTTCTGCTCATCGGCGAGGCGGCCCGCTTCTTCGCGGCGTTTTCCGATCCCTTTCTGCCAGGCGCGCCGCATCCCGTCGGCCGCTTGCCTGAGACTGCGCACCGCCTCTTGCTCCTTGGCCATGGCGGCGGCGTCGCTCCCCTTCTCGAGTGATCGCCCCGCCTCGCGGGCGGCGGCGGCCGCCTCGGCGAGATTCTGATTTGCCGATTGTTCTTCGGCGCCCTCCGATGGGTCCGGCATCTTGTCCAACAGCGCCTCGGCCTCGTCGGCGATCCTTTCCTGTTCTTCGGACAGACGGCCGTCGCCCCCTTCGCCGAGTTTTTCGAGAGCCGCTCTGGCGCCGGCGGCGGCATTCTGTGCGCTTTGGGCGGCGTCGTCGAGGCGCCCTTCGTCGAGAGCGCGTTCCGTTTCGGCCATCTGCTCGGCGGCTTCGCTCAGCGCTTTGTGTGCCTCGGCGTTCCGCTCGGCGCTGCTCTCCGGGCTGCTCTCAGCGGCAGCCAGAGCCTCGGCCGCGGCGCGCATCTTTTCGCTAGCGGCGATCTGGCGCCTCAGAAATTCCTTGATCTCCTCTGCCGATCGCCCGGTCGCTTCAGATCCCTTTGCGAGCCTGTCGAGGCGTTGGGCGAGAGAGTCCTGTTCGCGCACCGCCTGGGCGAGTTGCTCGGCGGCGGCGCCGGCGCGCGCGGTGATGGCGTCGAGCGTTTTCTGAAGGAGCGCATTTTCACGGTCGGCGAGCGCGTCGAGAGTGCTGGCCAGTTCGAGAAGGCTCTCGGCGGCGGCCGCCTCGGCCGCCGAGCTGCGCGTTGCGTTGGTGAGCGCTTTCTGCTTCTCCTCTATCTTGCGCACCCTGTCGAGAGCCTGGCGGAGGAATTGCTCGGGATCGTGGGTGAGCTTGCGCGTCTCCGAGAGGATCCTCTCCTGTTCGCGGGCAAGCTCGCCCGTTTTGGCCAGCCCCTCTTCGAGAGAAGCGAGCATCTCCTCGAGCCGCTCGAGGTCGTTGCGATCCTGCAAGATGGCGAAGATGTCGGCGAGGTCCTCGCCCAGCGACCGCTGCTCCTCGACGACCTGCAGACGCCCCTCGCCGAGAAGGGCTTCGACCGTTTCGAGCCTTCCGTAAATATCGCGGTCCTTGAGCTGCTGGCGCGCCTTGAGGATGAGATCGGCGTTCCGGCGCCCGCCCTCGGCCTCGTACTTGCGCATGAGGCGGCCCATCATCTCCTCGATCCTCTCGAGCCGCAGTCGGATCATCTCCTGATCGCCCACCAGCTTTTCGAGAGTCTTGGAGTTTTCCTGACCCACGAGGGACGGCGCGCAGAGGAGCGCGCCGATCAGAGAAGCGATCATCACTCTTTTCCAGGCCATCGGTCTGCTCCCGCCCGTCGCGGGGTCACCCTCGGTGGGCTCACCCTTCGTGGGCTTAAAATCTATTTCCTTATCCACTCCCGCGTCCGCTTGTTGAGGTTTTCCTGATCGTCCACCACGTCGCGCATCATCTGGAGGAGTTCCTGAAAATCCTCCCACTCGGCAATCCGTTCGAGGAGGTGGCGCAGGAGGTCGACGATACGCTGCTGATCTTCGAGCGCCTGGGCAAGTCGCGCCGTCTTGGCCTCCGACTCGGCGGCCACCACGGCGGCGGCCAGGTGACCCGCTGCGCGCGGCGAGAGCTCCTCCGAAACCTGGAGCGAGACGTGGAGCATGCCGAAAAGCCGCTCCATCACATCCATTTCACCAAAGGCGCCCCCCGCCAGCTCCTCGCCGAGCGGCGCGTAGAGCGACGGGCTGAAGAACTCCGACGGCGCCGCCGCCTCGCGGAGCGTCAGCACCCTGGCAAGGAGCGCCGCCGCGCCCGTCGACTTGTCGATCCTGTTGAAGAGATACTCGTTGAAGAGGCTGGCGAATTCGCGCGTTGCCGTGCTGAATCCCGTGGAGAGCTGGTTCTGGCCCATCTCGAGAAAGAGGAGGGTCTGCTCCTTGAGCGCGTCGTCTCCATCGCCGCCCCTAACGTCGGACAGGGTTTCGGCCACCCGCTGGCGCCGCTCCTCCTGCTGCGTCAGAAGCCGCTTGATGTCGCGGCGCAGCCTGATCTGCCGTTCCGTGAGGAGTCGGATCTTCTCACCCTCGCTCACGATATCGATCACGCACGTGCCCGTCGCCGTCCGTCCCCTCTGCTCATCGGGCTGCCTGTCGATCGCAAAGAGCGAGTAGATGATCGAATCGCGTTCCACCAGATGCCGGCGCCCCTCGTCGAAGGCGAACTGCCGCATCTGCAGGTCGATCACGTGGCGCGATACGCGCTGCCGCTCGCCGAGATCGGCGTCGAGTTCGCCGCCTGAGAAGTCGATGACCTCGTCCTTTCCCGATCCGGCCACCTTGTACTCGATCCCCACGCGGCTCAGGCCGTAATCGTCCTCGGCAACGGCCAGAAAGGGGATCACGCCCTCGGCGACCACATCGACCTCCTTGCGCCGCGGGCTGAGGAGCTTGATGCGCGGCGGTTCGTCGCGCTGGCAGATGATCGAGTGGACGGGGACGTCGAGGGTCTGGAACTCGAGCTCGTTCCAGAGATCGACGCGGTAGAATCCCGATTTCTCGATCGCCATGGTATGGCGCACCACAAGCGGTTCGTCGGCGGCGGGAACGAGGGGGAAGCGCTTTTCCACGTTTTCCGAGATCACGACGAGCTCCGCCCGATGGGGCGCGCTGGTCAAGGTCATCTCGAGATCGACGCGCGTTCCCTCGGGAGCGTCGATCTCGGCCGACTGCGTTCTCCGCTCGTCCAGCCCCAGATAGGCGGGATAGCGATAGACGACCTGCGTTCCCGACACCTCGGGAAGGGTGACGACCGACACGTGCACTTCGCGGCCGTGGCCGCTGTCGTCGCCGCCGCGCGCCCTGAAAGTCATGGAACTCCTGATTTCGCGAATCCTCGTCCGGTAGTCGCCCTGCGCGCGGCGCGCGGCGGTCGTGGTGAACGATCCGCCGCCCACCCGGCGATCGCCCTCGCGGTCCTGGACGATCTCCACGGAGCCCGGATCGCGGCCCTCCACGCTGATGCGCACCGGCAGGGACGCCCCCTCGGCGACGATCACCTTCTGCGTCCCGCCCGAATCGTTGTCCGCCTCGACGATGCACTGGGCCGCGTCGCTTTCGATGTCGATAAAAAGTGTTGTCTTGCGCGGCCATTCGACGGGACCGCCCATCATGCGCGCGAACCCGACACCGGCGAGGACCGGCTGCCAGGCGCTGAAGGAGACGATGAGAAGAACCATTCCAATGGCGCCCCATGCGGCGCGCCGGATCCTGGTCGTGTTGAAGAGCCGTTCCCATGTGGTCGATGACAGGGCGCTGTGCGTTTCGGACAGAGAGGCCTCGATGAGCGCCCGCGACTGGTTGCGGCATCCCTCATCGAGAAGAGGCGCCGTCTCGATCGCCCCGATGAGCCGGCCGTCATAATCGGGATAACGGTTTTCCACGGCAAGGGCGAGGTCGGAGACGGTGATCGGCCGCCGCAGGGGATAGAGCAGGAGCCGCCAGACCGCAAAGAGCAGATAGCCGAGCGAGAGCGCGAGAAGCACGGTGCGCACCGTGCGGGGCAGCGCCATCGAATAGTCGAGGAGAAAGAGGACCACCAGCAGGACGAACAGCCTCAGAGCGATCTGGAGCAAGCCGTTTGCCAGGTAGAGATTCCTCAGAGTCTTGAGCGACCCCTCGAGGCGCGCCGTGAGAGTTCGATGGATCTCTTGAGAGTTCAACTCGGTGTCCTTACCTCTCGAAAATGGGCAGGTAGCCCATGGGCACCTGCAAGATGATCGTGGCCACGGCAGTGGCGAAATTTTCTCCCGGACCGACATAGTTGTCCCAGTGCCCGTCCGACTTCTGGTTGCGCAAGAGCTCGCGCGAGATCTTGGTCCAGTAACGGGTCCACCACGGCTCGCCGGCGATGTACATCGCCTGCACGGCATAGTAGTGTCCGTACCAGTAGAAGTAGTGCTGTTCGTAGTCGGAGGAAACAATGTCCTGGTTGATTCCGAGATATTCGAGACTCTTCGAGAGACGCCCCTCCGAGTATTCGCCGGCGTTGAAGAGCGACGTCACCCCCGCTGCGGTGAGCGAAAAGGAGGAGCGCATCCCGGCCGAAGAGCCGTTCTCGTAGACCTGGTAGTAGAAGGAGCCCTCGTCGACCCGGTAGTAGCGCTCGCGGCCGTAGTACATGCGGTGGCGCCGCGCCTCGGAAGCGTCCACATAGCTGCGGAGCACGTACTGGACCGCGCGGTCGATCGTCGACTTGGGCACCTTGATGCCCACGTTGCGCGCGGCGCGGAGCGCCATGAGCTGGCAGACGGTGACCGACATGTCCGACTCGGGCGCGAAGGGTTTGTAGCGCCACGATCCGACCTTGTTCTGGCATTTGACGATGAGGTTAACAGACTCCTGAAGCTTGCGCTCCACGTCGGAGCGGCGCGTCATGCCGTAGACCTCGGCCAGGAATAAAGTGGCAAAGGCGTGGCTGTACATGCGCGAACCGTAGCGGGTGACGTACCCCTCGTCGTTGACGCAACCGAGAACAAAGTCGATCGTCTTCGAAACGGTCTTGCCGTATTTACCCCGCTCGGGCAGGTGGCCGCCCGCAAGAAACGCGATGCCGCCCAGCGCGGTCACTCCCACGTGGGGGCGCGAGCTGCGCTGCACCTCGTAGTCGGAGTTGAGTTTGAAACCGATGTCGCCGTCCCACGAACCGTTCGCGTTCTGGTGCAGGGCGAGATAATCGAGGCCGGCCGTAATCGACAGGAAAACAGGATCCTCTTTCCACGAACCCTCCAACCCCGCCCGATCGTCCTCGCCGTCGTCGTCCTGGGCGAGGGCGTTGGTGCAAAAGGAACCGCCCCAGAAAAGGGCGCAGAGGGCGAGCCCGGCGATCAGGGTGCGGAACGATTTCGCCAATCGAGTCATTTCGTGGTCCCCCGAATACAGATCAAACGGTTGGCCGACACCAAAAGAAAGCCTTCATTCCGGAGCGCGACCTGGAGCCCGAGCGGCCGCAGCAGTCCCTTGGAGCCGAACCCGGCGGGCAGATGGGTGTCCCGTGTGAAGGTCACCTTTCCCGACCGGCCGTCGACAAAAAAGATCCGTCCCACCAGCGGCCTGTCGCGGCGCGACGGGGAGTAGTCGACGGCCACAACGAGGCCGTCCGACGCGTAGAGGCCGGGGTGCACCGTGGGATAGCGCCCTCCGCTGGCGCGGACGTCGAGGATGGTGTCCTCGAAGCGCCAACTGCCCAGGGCCAAGTCGAGACCCGAAACGGGGAGGTCGCGCCCGCCCGGTACGGGATGAACAAAAAGGCACGACGTACCGGCCAGATCGTTTTCGGCCCCGGCGAAGAGCGCATCGTGAGGAGCGAGCTTATAGGTTTGACGCACCCGGCCCTGGGCGGTGTCGATGAGATGGAGACTCTTCTGATCGCCCATGTTCCTGTCCCCTTCGATCAGGACGAGCAGATCCGATCCGGAACGCATGATGCTGTCCGCCGGCGGCGCGCGGTGCCCGAGCGAGAAGCGCCAGGCCACCTCCCCCCGCAGACTGTCGACACCGAGAAGGAGCCAGCGGCGCGCGTCCCTTTCGTCCTTTTCGCGAACATGGACAAAGAGCCGGCCCGGCGGAGGATCGACCGCGGCGGGACGCATCGATTCGTAGTCCATTTCGACGCTGTGCAGGGTCGAACCGGTGAGCGCATCGAGAAGGAGCAGAGCGGGCATATTGCCCGTCTCCGGGCTCTTCACGATCGTCGCGAAAACCTCGGCCGACGGGATGAGCTGGATTTCCGAGTACTCCTTGATGTCCCGCCGCCAGAGTGTGGAGCCCGTCGCCGGGTTGAGGCACTCGGCGGTGACCACTTCGACAAAATCGAAGTCCTCGTCGTAGAGGGAGTGCACGATCTTGATCAGGCCGAGGCCACGATCGACATCGATGATCCACGAATCGAAATTCCGCTCCCAGACCCGCCGTCCCGTGTCGAGCTCGAGGCCGATGATCGACTGTTCGAAACAGACCGACAGGATCGGGCCGGTAAGAAGCGCCAGCCGCGAATCGCTCGTCTGGTTCCTGCTGAGCGTCCGCTCCCAGAGTGTTTCCGATTGGTGAAAATCGACGAGCGCCAGCCGATCGGGATCGGAGAGGCGGAGCAGGGCGCGGTCCTCGAAGGCGTCCGGATCGGCGCCGCACACCTCGATGAGATCGACCTTTGGCGAGGCGAATACCATTTCCGATTCGCTCAGGGGCGCCCGCGGCAGCCGGGGCAGTAGGGCGCGGCGCGCGCCTTCGGAAAAGGCGGCCGGAATGAGCTCGCCATAGGTCAGCCCCTCGTCCCACAGCGAGGGGACGGTGCTGTGAAAGCGGCGGATCTTCTCGAAAAGCGCCGATGCCAGCTCCTGGTTTCCCTCCTTCTCCGAGGCGAGGGCCATCAGATAGTGGATGTGGGGAAGGACCGCCGAGCCGGTGGAGCGGCTCGCCAGCTCGGAGAGCGCCCGGTAGGCCTCGGCCGCGCTGCGGCGCAAGAGCAGGAGCCGCGCTCGTTCGAGCACCGCCCGCGGGGCGACGCGCGCGTTGGGAAAACGCCGGGCCACGCCGGCGAGCAGATCGGTGCTCCCTTCTGCGAGAGCGCTTTCGAGCGCGCCCTCGGCCTCCGACTCATAGGCGGAATAGATCGCGCGCCCCTCGGTCACGATGATCGCGGCGATCTCGGCGGCGGCCCAATCCCAGGCACGGTCGGTGTTCGCGGCGGGTAAGTATTCCTCGTCGGGCCAGTCGACCAGAATGCGCCGCAGGCAGGCGAGACGCTCCTCCCGGTCGCCGCGCGATTCGGCCGCCCGGCACCGGACGAGGGCGGTGTAGAAACCGACGGGCGCGTTATCGAGGCCGAAACGCTCCTTGAAATCGACAACGCGATTCCGATGCTGGCCATCGAGGCGGTCGACGATCCGTGCCAGTGCGTCCCAGTCCTTGCTCCCGAGAAAGAGATCGACGAGCTCCACCGATGCGGCAAGGTCTTCGGCCGCCGATTGGGCCGAGGCCACGGCCAGGCCGAAGGACGCCATGGCGCGGCCGAAGCGCGCCCTCTGGCAGTTGACGAATCCGTTCTCCATGTTGGTGCGATAGAGGCGGGTTCGAATCCGGGCCGTCGCTCCCGGCCCCCCTTCGGCCACACTCTCGGAGGCCCTGGAATAAAAAGAGTGCGCCTGATCGAGATCGCCCTCGAGGCGGTACATATCGCCGATGAAAACCAGATCGTTGAAGAGGCCCTGGCCGTCCTTCGAACGGGAGGGATCGGCCAGCCTTCCGAGAGCCATCTTGAGCATGCCCTCGGCATCGAAGCTGACGCGCACCACATCGGAGGTGACGCGGGCGGTGACGTCGCCGAGCAGCGCAAGGCTCTGATCGGTGGAGAGGATCTCGCCGCCGTCGTGTTCGCCCACGATCCGGCCCGACGCGGCGTCGACGGCGATCAGGCTGCTGCCGAGGTTCAAAAAGATCCTCTCCTCGGTGATCGCCCCCCGCCCCGTACACGGTTCGCCGTCGATCAAGGGCGCCGTGCGCCAGACGAGTCCGCCCGTATCGATATTGACCGCCGTGGCGCCCGCCGCGCTGCCGAAGATGACCTTGTCCTCCCGGATTCCGAGCAGATAACGGCAGTGCGTGCGGCTCAGGTGCATGGCCGGAAGGCTCCACGAGGCGCGGCCCGTATGGCGATCGAAAGCGACGGCAGTGTCCGCGTCGAGCGGTGTGGCCACCATCGCCCTGCCCGCCACGCGGGGCGGTTCGTTATACCAGTGCACGGTGCGCGGCGTGGGATTGGTGTAGTGGCTGATCTCGGGGATCGGGATTCCCTCGTACTCGGTGAACCATCGGATCTGTCCGCTGAGCGCGTCGACGGCCCCCACGTAGCCGAGGTTGGAGCTGAAATAGAGGGTGCCGTCGAACTCGGTCAAGGGCGTCGAGGGATATTCGCGAAAGTTCATGTCGAACATGGTCAACTGTTGCTGGCCGACGCCGACCGAGGTCTGCCAGATCACCTCGCCCGTTGCAAGGTCGAAGCAGAAGAGGAAGTTTCGGATCCCGCCCTCCACGAGGTGGCCGCTGCAGAAAACCCTGTCCCCCACGACAACCGGCGGAGAGGGAATACTCAGCCTGTTCATGAACGCCTCGGGATCGGGATCGTTTCCTCCCTGGCGCCAGAGAAGGCTGCCCGTGAGCGCGTCGAGGGCAAAGAGATGGCGCACGGGAATCGGCTTGTTGATCACGTCGCGGTGCAAGATCTTTTTCGTGCGCGTGGGGCGCGTCTCGTGCAGGTTCACGAGGAGCACGTTGCTCGCCGCTGTACCGCCCGCGATCAGCTCGGAGGTGACCGTTCCCCTTCGGCGCGACCGGCCCACGTAGTCGCCGAGATTGAAGTAAACGCGCGATCCGTGGCGCGCTTCGAGAGGGCCTTCGAAATGCCAGATCTCCTCGCCCGAGTAGACGGAAAAGGCGCGCACCGAAACGCTGTCGTTCACATAGAGCACATCGCCCGCGCGGACGAGCCGGAAGGGCGCCACGTTCTGCGAGTCGACAAGAAAAGGATTCTCGTTCCGCATGAGATCGTTGAAGGTGCTCTTGATCCAGCGGTCGGAAAAGAAGTCGACACCATCGAGAAGCGGCATGGGACGGTTGCGGTCCGGACGGCCTCCCACCGTGGGCCAGTCGAAGCCGGGTGGCGGAATGAGGGGAGGGTTCCGAGCCAGATCGCGTTCGAGAGACTCTCGAGCCAGATCGCTCCTTTGAGCGTCTTCGTTCTCGCCGACGGCGCCGAGGAGAGAAAAATAATCGCGCGCTGCCTCGTCGTGGCCGGCCTGGTCGAGGGCGCGGGCGAGACGGGCCACCAGATCGGATCGAGGGCGGCCCGAAAAGAGCAGGCACTTTTTCAGAAAGATGATCGCCAGTTCGACCTCGCCCTTTTCGAGATAGTAGTCGGCGAGAAAACGGTGTGCGTCGATGCCGACCGATGCCGTGGAATAGGTCCGTGCCAGTGACTCGAGCGCTCTGATGTCGCGATCTCCGCGGGCCCTCTCCAGTTCGATCGAAGCCTTTTTCCGGGCGAACGACTCGTAGACCTCGCGCCCTGAGGGCGGCAGGCGCGAAAGCAGGTAGTGGGCCATCTCGGCGGCGCCGATGAAACGCGCACAGCCCTTCGACCCCCGAAGACTTTCGCGCCCCACCTGGTAGACCTTGCCGCTGAAGCTCGAGATCACCTCGTGGAGGTCGTCGACAGCGGCCGCAAAGTGCTCGTTGCCGATCTTTTCCCGGGCGCGATCGATCAACCGCTGGGCGTCGGCCGCCTCGGGAACGCGGAAACTGCGCAGGACCTGGCGGTCGGGATTGCGGTAGAAGGAGGGATCGGCGGCGAGATCCCAGTTGTCCCAGTTGTGATCCTGGGCGTCGGCGCCGGCGCACAGAATGAGGATCAAAAAAAGAAACACGGCGGGCGGAAAGAACCACAACCGTCGTGTTTTTGATCGCATCATCGCAAGTTCCAGATACTGCGGCTTTCCAGGCGGGGGGACCAGAGAAAGCGGTGGCAAGACATCCTATCACCCCCCTCCTGAGAATCGGAAATTTCCAACTATTTACTAATAGATTATATACGATCAAAAGCAACAGGTGTGATGGTGAAATATACTCTCCCCCCAGGAGTGAAGAAGACTCTCGCAAAGCCGCCAAGGCCGCCAAGAATATTTCTGGGGCTGAAGACGGTCTGTCTTGAACCCAATTCATATTCTTGGCGACCTTGGCGATCTTGGCGAGAGCCTCTTATATTTCAGCCGGTCTCGAATCTCCTAGTAGGAGCTGACCGAGATCGTATCGCCGTAGGTCTCCTGCAGCACGTTGTCGGGGGCGTCGACGCAAAAGTGGAAGAGCCAGTTGCCCACGGGAACCGTGGAATGGGCGATGAGATAGTCGTTGAGCTCGACCAGCGGGCCGATGTAGGAACGTTTCGACCAGGCGCTCTTCTTCCACCATCCCGGGTACTGCCACCAGTAGCTCATCCAGGGGTTGTAGTCGCCGAAGATCCACCAGTCATAAGTATTGCCCAGCTCGTCGCGGGGATCGATCGAAATCGTCAGGTCGATGACCTGCGTGCTCGGGATGCTGATCGGGCCGTCGCCGCCGTCGACCTGGATCGAGCAGACGGGCCACGTGGGCGCCGTGGAGGGGATTACCTCGATGGCCGGATCACCCATGAGGTTGTACATCTCGTAATACATCTGTGTGAATGAGCCCGCGCCCATCCAGAGGTAGAGTTCGTACTGTCCGAAATCGAGCATGTCGCCCACGCGGGAGAGTCCGTTGTACCAGCCTTCGAAGATCTCCTTCTGGAGAATGTCGTCCTCGTCCCAGTAGGAGGAGAGCGAAGCGCCGAAGCACGATGTCGCTCCGTGATCGTCGCGCACCCAGGTCTCGGTGAAGCACTCGTTGTAGTAGTCATAGTCCCCGGTGCTGCACGCAAAGCTCATCACGAAGGGATAGACCGTGTTGACCAGGCTCCGCACGTCGCTCTGCGAGAAGGGCGGGCCGCCGGCCCACGACGTCGACGATCCATGTCCCGAAAAGCAGCCGACCGAGCGGCCGTCGTTGAAAGAATTCTTGACGTCCTGCGTGTTGGCGCCGTAGGTCACCTGATAGAGCTTGTCCGACACCCAGCCCTGGGGATCGAGAAAGTTCGAGATGCAGTAGTTGTGTGTGCCTTCCGAGATATTGTAGTTGTCGTACCCGGCCATGAACACGGCTTCCCTCACTTGAAGTCCGGCCATGTCGAGGATCTTCGTGCAGAGATTGTCGAGCTCGGCCGAGCTCCGCACGGACAGCCTGCCGCGGGCCACATCGGGAAAGTAGTCGCTGCCGTCGACACAGACGTAGTTCAGGTCGGTGTCGGGACTGCTCGAGCCCCCGCCTGTCCAGCTCGGAATCGTGTTCGTGTCGCCCACGAGCACGACGTACTGGAGATCCTGCGTGTCGTACACGTTCTGGATGTAGGCCTTGATCGCCGAGGCCGATGAGCCCGTTGTGTTCGTGTCGACGAGGGAGACGTCGAATCCTTCGGCCGCCCTGAGCGTTTTGAGAAGCTGAAGATTGGAGTTGCTCGCATAAGTGGGAGCGGAAATCATCAGGTAGACCGGAGCGCGCGAGCCGCCGCCGTTGGGCCGGCTCAGGATCGGTGTTTCGAACGCACTGCCGTTGAGGACGACGCGGCTCATCAGATCGCTGACCCCGGACGATGAGCGCATGAGGAGCGTTTCGCGCGTCTTGGCTTCGTCGGAACCGGTCAGCTCGATGGTGATCGACGCCGACTTCAAGATCTTCACCGTGGCCAAGAGGGGGTTGTAGTTCACGGGAAAGAGCTCGAGCACGACGAGCCTGCGGCCGCGGGCGATGAGTTCCTCGCCGAGGCGGGCCGTCTCGGAAATGACGTAGGCGTCGGTGGCGTAGAGGGCCTCGTCGATCTCGAAGCGATGAGCCTTCGAGCCCTTGGAGCGCGGTGCCTGGGCGGGCGCGATGGGATTGTCGAGTCCCAGTGCGCCGAGAGCCCTTTCGTCAAAGACGAGATCGGAGAGGACCAGTTTGTAACTGGCTCCATGGGGAATCTCGACAAACTCGCGCACCACCGGCAGCCGCGGTGCGCCGATCGTTCTCGTAAAGCCGTAGTCGCCGATGGAGATGAGGCTGAACTCTTTGCCGCCCGCCGCAAAGGAATCGCTCTCCAGATCATCGAGGGAAAAAGTCAGATCGATGGACGAAAAGTCGGACCCGTCGACGGTGAAGACCTGATTCGCATCGGCGGCCTCCACAGGGGCCGCACCGGTAAGGAACAGCAAAGCCGCAAAAATCACACAATACTTCGGCAGTGACGCCATGATCTCCTCCTAAAACTCTGTTTTTGAACTCTCGCTCTAGTGACGGGTGCAGAATAAACGGCCCACAGGCCTTGGACCTGTGGGCCGTCGGTTTGACGATCAGAAGATCAGCACCTCGACCGTGTCGATGTAGGTGCCTTCATAAATATTGTTGTTCGCATCGACGGCAAAGACGAAATCCCAGCTTCCTCGCGCCAGATTTGTCGACGACCCGACCTGGTAATTGTTCACCGTCATGAGAGGATAGGCGATGCCCAGCTTTGGGGTCCAGCTCGACTGCCAGGTGCCCGGATACTTCCAGTACCACGGCGCGTTGAGGGGCGCGTCTTTCTGTGCGTAGACCCACCAGTCATAGGTCACGCCCGCTTCTTCGCCCGGATCGAGGGAGACGGTGAAGTCGATCTGCTGTCCCGAGAAAAGGGTCAGCGGTCCGTCGGAGCCGTTGATCTTGGCGTCTGGCCGAGGAACTCCTCCGCCGCCGCCCGAACCGAGAACCTCGGTGGTCGGCTCGCCCATGAGGTTGTACATCTCGTAGTACATGCGCGCCCAGTTGCCCGATCCAATCCAGAGGTAGAGCTCGTACTGGCCGTAGTCGATGATGTCGCCGATGAGATTGTAGTCGAGGTCGGAGTAGGCCTTGAACATCCTCTTTTCGAGGATGTCGTCCTCGCTCCAGTAGGAGCTCTCCGACGCGGCGAAGCACGACGTGCCGCCATGATCGTCGACCACCCATGTCTCGGAAAAGCACTCCGAATAGGCGTAACTGCCGGTGATGCACGCAAAGCTCATAACGAAGGGATAGACGTTGCTCGTAAGACCGCGGACGTCGCTCTGATAAAATACGGGGCCGTCGGCCCAGTAGGTCGTGCTGCCGTGGCCCGAGAAGCACCCGATCGAGCGGCCGTCGTTGAAGGCGTTCCGCACCTGCTGGGTGGTGGCGTTGTAGGTGTGGCAGTAGAGCTTGTCGTAGGTCCAGCCGTCGGGGCCGAGGTAGTTGTTGATCACATTGTTGTGCGTCCCCTCGGAGATGCTGTAGTTGTCTTCCGAGGCCATGAAGACGGCCTTCTTCTCGCCCATGTCGGCCATGGCGATAATCTTGTCGCACACATTGTTCAGGTCCGTCGCGTCGCGCACGGGAAAACGGCCGCGACCGAGATCGGGAAAGTAGTCGCTACCGTCGACGCAGGCGTAGTTGAGATCGGTGTCGGGATTGTAGCTACCCGAGCCGGTCCACTTGGGAATCGTGTTGGTGTCGCCCACGAGGAGGAAGTACTCGATCCCCTGGTTGTTGTACTGGTTCTGGATGTAGCTCTTGATATTGCTCGCGCTCGATCCGGTCGTGTTGGTATCGACGAGGGTCACGTCGAATCCCTGCGATGTTTTGAGCGCGATCAGACTCTGAAGCTTGCTGTTGCTCATGAAGGTGGGCGCCGCGATGATCAGGTATTTCACGGCGCGCCCCTTGCCCCTTCCCTGGCCGATCAGAGGCGCCTCGAAAGCGGCGCCGTTGACGACCACCCTGGAGACGAGCCTGTCGTAGGACGAAGAGGAGAGCCTGTTCAGTCTATCGCGCGTGGCGGCCGCATCGGCGCCGGTAAGCGTTACCTCGATCCTCGCCGAGAGAAGAACCCTGATCGTGCCCGCCGCGGGGTTGTAATCGACGGGCATGATCTCGAGATCGACGAGCCGGCGGCCTCTGAGAATCTTCTCATTGCCGATCCGGGCGGTCTCGCCGAGGATATATCCGTTCGTCCCATAGAGGGCCTCGTCGATCACGAAGGGAGCCGCCTCGCGTGCGCCCTCGATCTTGACCACCGGCGCCTGGGCGGGAACGATGGGATGGGCGATGCCCAGATCGGCGAGCGGATACTCGGCCCAAACTTCGTCGGCCAGGCTGAGCGTGTAGGTCGCGCCGTGAGGCACCTCGAGGAATTCCCGCACGATCGGAAGGCGCGGCGCGCCCACGTCGCGGCAGAAGCCATAGTCGGAGAGGGAGATGACGCAGAAGGTACCGCCCTTGGTCTCCACCGTGGAACGATGCAGGGATCCGATCGTCAGATCGAGATCGATCTTGTCGAAATCCGATCGCTCTACGGTGAGCAGAGGAGCCTCATCGCCGGCACCGGTCAGCGAGACCTGAGCCTGTCCGAAAAGGGGAGCGCCGAGGAGCATGATGCCGATCAGAAGCAGTACGGGATGGAATACTTTCCGAGTCGATGCACGCATGGGGGATTCCTCACAACTAGAAGTTCAAAAATTAGGCTTCTGGCTTATATGGACGTATCTTATTGTATTTTACGGAAATCCCATCTGATTGCCATAATATTCTTTATATATCGACCTGGATATCGGGATTGTTTTGGGGCTGAAGGCTCTTGCCAGAATCGAGAAAAGATCCTCTCGCAAAGCCGCGAAGGACGCAAAGAGAAAAAAACAAGGAAGCGGTTTGATCACCCAAGACGTGAAAAGGTGTGTGTTGGAACAAGAGTTTCACCACAGAGAACACAGAGGCCGCAGAGATAAGAAGAAAAAATAGGCATCAAGAAGCCAGGTGAGACGGGCAATCATGACCTCTCATCTTTATTCTTTTTGCCCAGTTCATTCTCTTGTCTCTGTGGCCTCTGTGCTCTCTGTGGTGAGTAATTTTGTCTTGAAAACAAGCTCTGAAACCGATTCCAGGCAGGAAGAAAATCGTAGAATTCACAAAGTCCGTTTGTCGTGAGTTCGATCGGTATGGCTCAAAGACAAGATGCGAGTGCCCCCCCCTCGGGCATGGTCAGAGCAGATTCAGCCTCTTGCGGATGATCCACTCCGCCGCGAATAGCCCGACGAAAAGAAGAAGCACCCACCACGAGCTCCAGAGATCGCGCCGCTCGGGATCGCTCAGGCGCCGCACCCGCTCCTCGTCGTCGAGAAGTTCGAGCAGCCGCCGCGACTGGTGGAGGTCGAGATAGCTCCCCCCGGTGACACGGGAGACATCCTTGAGAAGGGCGCGGTCGAGCACGGGGTTTTCCGCCTCGAGCCGCGGCACGGCCACGGTGACCGAGGTCAGGGCGTGGCGCGCCTCCTCGTCGGTCGCGTCGCCGCTGATCCAGAGCTGGTAGACGCCCGGTTGGGAGCGCACGATGGAGCGTTCGTATTCACCGCCCGCCGTCTGCTCGAGGGTGAGGTCCTCGATGGCGCCGCCCGGATCGAGGATCTTCACCGTCTGCATCGGTTCGCGGCTCAGGCGGTAGTCGGCATCGCGCACGCGGGCGGTGATGTGTATTCTCTCGTTGAGATCGTAGAGGGAGCGATCGGTGTAGAGCTCGTAGCGGTAGTCCTTCCGCCGCAGTTTGTTCTGGGCCAGATAACGCACCGCTCCGCGCCAGTATTTTTCCACGTACCGATCGCCGTAGGGAAACCGCCAGCGCCATGTGGAATCGACGGCGAAAAACATGGTGCGTCCGAGGGGATAGTAGGTGGTGGCCACGATCACGTGCTTGCCGAAACGATTCCCCCCGATGGGATGGCGGGCGAGCACCTCGGCGCCCGGTTTCGACCGCTCCACCGGATAGTACCAGAGAAAGCCGGGGAGGCCGTACTCGGGATCTTCCCAGAGGCGGCGGTTCTTGACCGGATCCTTTTCGAGAAGAAGAATCTCGTGGGGCGAAAGGTAGTTTTCGAGCCGGGGCCGGAAGTAATCGCCCCCATCGCCCACTCCGGCCGCAATCCGCTGTTCCTCGTAGTTTCCGATCAGGATGGGAAGGATGTCGGCGATCGGCGTCTCGCCGTACGACGACGGGCTGAAGAGTTCGCCCGCCTGCATGAGAAAGCCGCCTCCCGCCTCGACAAAGTCCTTGATCGCCGTCAGAATCGCACGGGAGTCGTCCCATGTCTCGCCGAGACGGGCGGGATCGACATCGCCGAAGATGATCACGTGATAGCTCATCAACTCCTGCCTGTCGCGCGGCACGGCGGTCAGGGGCTGCATCATGCCGCTCGACTCCTGGATGAAGTCGGGATCGGCCGACTGGAGATAGACCTGGACCTCGAAGTTCTCGGCGCGCAGGAGAAGATTCTTGACGAACCGATACTCCCAGCGCGGGTAGCCTTCCACGTAGAGCACCTTGATCCTGGCCGATTCGACGCGGATCACGTGGGTGAGCACATTGTCCGACTCGTCCTGCTCGCCCTCCTGGAGCGGGATCGAAATCTTGATCGTGTAGTCGCCCTCGAGCTCGGGCTTCCAGTAGAGCTGCTCCTGTTGCTCGCCGCCGCTGTCGTTGAGGGTAAAATCGCGCGAGGCGAGAGTGGCGCTGCTCGAAGCGTCGGTCAAGACGAGCGCCACGCGACGGCCGCCGTAGCCCGACGACCAGAGGTTGATCTTGAAGGTCACCTCGTCGCCGACGAGGGCCACCGTGGGCGCATTGACGCCGGTCACCTCCACGTTGCGCGGCTCCGACGGATCGCCCACGCCCACGGTGTGCACCGGGATCTGCTGATTGACGGCGACAAAAGCCGCATCGCGCGGATCGCGCCCCCTGTTCGAGCGGCCGTCGGAGACGACAACGATCGCCGACAGGCCGCGGCCGCGAAACTCGCGCACCGCGCTGGCGAGCGAATCGCCGAGACGGGTGCTCTCCCCCTCGGACCGGAGGTCGTCGAGACTGCTCACAGGAACGAGAGAGGGCCCGAAGGCGTACTTCTTCAGTTCGTACCGTTCCTCGAGGGTGCCGAGGATGCTCGTCTCGCCAGCCGTCAACACACGGTCGACCAGTTCGTTCCGGGTGAGCGAACCGATTCTGTCCCTCGACGCCACGCCCGCCGCCGAGGCGAGGGCGTCGGCCGCCGCGGCGGAGGAGCCGGCCGAGTTCTCTTCCGAGTAGGAATCGTGCTCGCGCATGCTGGCCGAGTCATCGAGGAGGAGCACCGCCCGCGGCTTCTCCACGATCACCCGGCTCGTGAGGAGCACGGGCCGGAAAAGAAAAAGAAAGACGAGGATCAGGAGCAGACAGCGCAAGGCGATGAGCAAGGCGCGCGCCTTGGTGGAAATATCGGCTTTCTCCTTGCGGTAGAAATAGATGGAGAAGAAGAGCACGCCGGGCAGGATGAGCAGGAAAAACACCCACGGTTCAGGGCCGTCCTGAAAGGAGAAGGTCTGCTCCGTGCGGACCGCGTCGCCTGTCTGCATCAGGTGGAGCGGGAGTCGTTTCAGGAGCGCTTCCATCAGTTGTAGTCCCCGAATTTCCACGAGAGGATCAGTTCGAGCGCCACGAGGGCGAGGAGCGCCCAGAGGGCGGCCTTCCAGAGCTCGCCCCCCGCGCCGCCGGCGTCGCCGCCGCTCTCATCGGCGGCGGCGCCGGCGCCCACGGCAATCCCCGGATAGGTTCGCGTGAGCGTGGGCGCGTCGATCTTCTGCAAGTCTCCCTCGAGGGTGTTCACGTTGGCCGAGTAGCACTCGCGCATGCGTTTTCCCGACACGCTCGAGTCGACTTCGAGCACGTAGGTTCCCGCCCGGTCGAGGGGCGCGTTCTGCAGGGGGAGCACGAAGCGGCCGTACCGGCTCTCTTCGACCGCCTCGGCGATCACGTTCTCGTTGTCGCCCGGGGTGGTGAGCACGATCCTGTCGGGAAACTCGGACACGGTGCGTGTGATCGCCTCGCCCACGGAGAGGTTGTAGATCCCCGGATCGCGCGTGGCGAGGTAATAAACCGTTTCGTGCAGCAAGGGCAGGTAGGTTTTGGGGCTCTCGGCGATCATCGACCACGACGCGTCGGCCGACGTGGTGAAGAGCATCACCCTCCCCCGGCCGATCCGCTGCTCGACGACGGCGGGGAAGGTGTTTCCCAGGGTATCGGCAAAGGAGGCCACCACGCGCGGTTTGTCGGCGCCGTCGTCTCCATTTTCTTCGAGGCCGGTGACCACGAAACGGAAGACGGGCACCTCGAGAAGGACCTTGAGACGGGGATCATCGAAAACGCGCAGCACGGGGTGATCGAAACTGCGCGCCGTGAGCTTGTAGAAAGACGAGCGCCCCTGGTCGGACCTGGAACCCTCCATCCTCTCGAGCCTGGCCGGGAGCAGCCGGCGATCGGGATTGTCGTGAAGGCGCAGATTCCACGCGTGGAGATCGACGCGATCGCCCATGAAGAAAACAAGGCGTCCCCCGCTCGACACGAAGTCGAAAAGAACATCGGCGGCGCCCTCGGAAATCCCTTCCACGTCGGCGAGGATAACACAATCGAAGCGGCCCGGATCCTCGCGCCCCGCGTTGAGCAGCTTGAAATCGATCGTCGTCGGATTAAAGACCGTTCCAGCCGTCGGTCGGGTGGCCTCTCCGTCGGCTTCGCCCTCGCGCGCGGGGCCGAAGCCGCTCTCCCCACTCCCGTCATCCATGATCGAGAGCGGATTGAGCATCATGCCGATCACCCCGGTGGGCCGTTCGAAGGGATCAAAATCCCAGGCGCCGTCGACGAGGAGCACATCGATCGAATCGCGCACCTCGAAGGCGAGGAAACGCTCGTCGTCGACGGGCAGGTTGTCCGACTCGAGCCGGAAGGAGACTGTGTGGAATCCCGGATCGCGGAAGGGGCGGGAGAGCTCGACCGTGGCGCGCCCTCTGGCGCCGACATCGACGGTCCTCTTCTCGGCGACCTTCCCGTCGAGCAGGAACGACCCGGTCACCCCCCTGAGATCGTCGTCTCCAAAATTGGTGATCGTGGCACTGAAGGCGGCAAGCGAATTGGTCGTGATGTTCTGATCGAGGGCGACGATATCGGTGACCGCCGCATTGGGACGGATGGTTTCCCCATCGTCTCCGCCATCGGCCACATCGATGATCCGGATCGAAACCCCCTGTTCGACGGCGCGCGCCAGGAGCGCCGCTGTCCCTCCGGACGAGGCGGCGTCCAAATCGGCCGAGCCGTCGCCCGGAAGGCCGGCGGAGCTGCCCTCCTCGGCCACTGCGCCGAAGAAACGCATCTGCATGTCGGTAAAGACATGGACCTCGGCGCCGCCCCGAGACTGTTCGGCCACCTCTCCGGCGAGAAGCGCCCCAAGGCCCGCCAGGTGGGCGCCCCCCTGGGACGGTTCCCTGAGCAGCGGCGTCGCTTCCGGATTCTCGACCTTGACGAGAACATCCTCGGGCAGGCCGCTCAAGGGGACGACGAACTCCGCTTCACGGCCGATCACGATGAGAGAACAGGTATCGCCCCGGCCCGAATCGAGACTGCGCACGAGGCGTTTGACGCCCGAGATCGCCCGGTCGAAAGCGGTTTCCCCCGGACTGACCTGGTAGCCCATGCTGTACGATCCGTCGATCACGGCGACCACATTGCGGCTCCGCTCGGAGAGTCCGCTGAAAAGGCTGTCCGATGGGACGAAGGGACGCGCCATGGCCGCGGCAAGGAGCGCGATGATCAGGCAGCGCACGAGGAGGAGCAGAAAGTGTTCGAGCCGCAATCGGCGCCGCGTGCGCTTGTAGGCGCGCAAGAGGAAACTCATCGCCGCCCAGCTCTTGACCTGGTAGCGGCGCCGGTTGAGCAGGTGGATGACCAACGGAACGCCGAAGAGCAGGGTGCCGAAGAGCATGGCCGGATTTGCGAAATCTAATCCCATCGCTCCCCCATCACCTCCTTCTGCCCTGTGCCGACCTCGGTCCGGCGGTCCCCGCGCCACGGCCGCGGCCCGAACCGGAACGGGTGGCGAGAAAGGCGGTGAGCGCAACCCCGAGGTTGCGGCTCGTCGGGATCAGCGTGTAGTCGACACCCTGGCTGCGGCATCCGCGGCGGAGCGCCTTGGCGTGTTCCTCGAAAACGTCGAGATAGGCCTGCCTGAGCGATCGGGGATCGGCGGTCAGCTTGAGCAGGTCCTCCATCCCCTCGAAGCGATACATCTTCTCGAAGGGAAAATCGGTCTCGTCGTCGTCGAGAATGTGGAAGACGATGATGTCCTGCTTCTTGGTCCTCAAGCGGCGCAGGCCGCCGAGGATCTCTTCCGGCTCGTCGAGCAGATCGGAGATGAGAACCACCATGCCGCGCTGGTTGATCCGCGACGAGACGTCGGCCAGCACCGGGCCAAGACCGGTCTTCTCGGCCGGCGTCAGGTTGCCGAGGGCGTCGACGAGAGTCATGAGGTGGGCGGGATTGTTGCTCGGCGGCACAAAGGTGTGCAAGGCCTGATCGAAAACGCCGAGTCCCACGAAATCCTGCTGCTTGAGGATCAGGTAGCCGAGCGACGCCGCCGTGGTGGCCGCATAGTCGAACTTGGAGATCCTCCCCTCGCCCTGGTAGAGCATGGAGGCGGAGGCGTCGACCACCACGGTGCAGGTCAGGCTCGTCTCCTCCTCGTAGCGCTTGATGAAGTGGCGGTCCGACTTGCCGAGCACCTTCCAGTCGAGGTGGCGCAGGTCGTCACCGGGTACGTATTCGCGGTGCTCGGCGAATTCGACCGACACGCCGTGATAGGGCGAAGGGTGTCTTCCCGACAGAAAACCCTCCACCGCCAGACGGGCGCGGAGTTCAAGGCGGGAGATCCCGCCGAGGACTTCAGGATTCAAGTACCTGAGGGAGTTTTCCATCTGAGAGATTCTCGCTCTTGGCCTGCGGAACTGTTTCGAGGATCTGGTCGATAATCTTGTCGGTCGTCGTGCCCTCGGCCTCGGCGGTGAAGGTTGTGATCAGCCGGTGGCGGAGCACGGGGTGGGCCATGGCTCGGATATCCTCGCCCGCCACGGCGTAACGCCCCTTGATCAGGGCGCGCGCCTTGGCGCCGAGGATCATGAACTGCGTGGCGCGCGGCCCGGCGCCCCAGGCCACGTTGTCGCGCACGAACTCGTGCGCCTCATTCTCCTTGAGACGCGTGATGCGGACGAGCTCCATGGCATAGCGCACGAGGTGCTCCGAGATCGGAACGCGCCTGACCAGTTCCTGGAGCGCCCAGATCTCCTCGGCGCTGAGCACCGTCTCCGGTTCGTCGACCACGTCGGCCGTGGTGCGCAGCATGATCTCGTACTCCTCGTCCTGCGTGGGATAGTCGATGAGGATGTTGAACATGAACCGGTCGAGCTGCGCCTCGGGCAGGGGATAGGTGCCTTCCTGCTCGATCGGGTTCTGCGTGGCGAGCACGAAGAAGGGTTTCTCCAGAACATAGCGCTTGCCGCCGCAGGTGACCTGGTATTCCTGCATCGACTCGAGGAGCGCCGCCTGCGTCTTGGGCGGCGTGCGGTTGATCTCGTCGGCGAGGACCACGTTGGCAAAAACCGGTCCCGGCATGAAGACGAGCTCCCTCTCGCCCGTCGATTTGTTCTCCTGAATGATCTCCGTACCGGTGATGTCCGACGGCATCAGGTCGGGCGTGAACTGGATCCGGTTGAAGGAGAGGGAGAGGGTCTTGGCCAGGGAGCTCACCATCAGCGTCTTGGCCAGCCCCGGCACACCGGTGATGATGCAGTGGCCGCGCGTGAAGAGGGCGATGAGCAGCTCTTCGACCACCTGCTCCTGGCCCACGATCACGCGGCGGAGCTGTTCGAGAATGGCGTTGTACGATTCCTTGAGCTTGCCGGCGGCCTGCACATCGTCGTTTGGGATGGACATGGAGGTATTGTTCCTTTCTCAGGGGGAGCGACATTCTGCATATCATTAGTCGCTCAACCTTTAGAAGTAGCACCTTCTTTCGATTTCAACTCTCCGCCCGATCGGGCTCAAGGAGAAAAAACCAGGATCTGCCTGTCCGATACGGAAATCAACCGCTTACCGGTCGTGATGATGTTTCCAAAGAGTGGCTCGTTGACGCTGTCGAACTTCCCGCCCTCGGCCGACAGCCCTCCGGAGGCGGGCGTCCCACCCGATGGGGAAGCCCCACCTTCGGTGGGAGCGGCGAAGCTGTGGGTGATCAGCCCCTGGGCGTCGAGATCGATACGGTATATATAGCGCAGCGTGGGAACAAAAATCGCCTCTTTCGTGAGAAGGGGCTGGCCGGTGATGCGGTCCTCCGGTTCGAAGAACTCCGATTGCCACACCAGGGCGCCCGACCGTTCGGTGGCCGCCAAATAGTTACGTCCCCCCTCGCGGGCGGTGAAGTAAAAAAGCTCCCTCCCCCGGTCGTCGCCGATGAAGGAGACCAAGCGGTTCTTCTCGACCGGATCGTCGAGCACGATAAACCCGTCGTCATCGGGCTCGGGGGCGAGTGTGTAGAGGTACCGGGAGTCGGAGGGGGCAAAAATAAACCGGTCCCTTCCGAAGAGGGGCAGCGAGTCGTCCCATCCGCCATTGTCGATAAAAAAGGCCGGATCGTAGGTGTCGGGATCTTGGGTGAAGATCCGGTTGTACTTGAAGAGCCAGGCGATTTCGCCCGTCACGGCGTCGACGGCGCCCGCCACACCGAGGTTGGTGAGGCAGTAGACGATGCCGCCCCGCTCGACAAGCGGCGCGCCGAGTTCGATCCGGTCGCGCCCCGCAGGGGTGACGAGATCGGACGAGAGGCCGAACTTTCTCACCTCGGCGCCGCTGCAGAGGAATCGCTTGAAGAGGAGGGCGCCCTTCGGGGCGTCGAAACAGAAAAGCCATGATTCGGCGTTGGTCGCCGTGTGATGGGTGCCGACAAGATAGACCCGCTGGCCGACCACGACCGGTGCGCCGCTGAATGCGGTCCGGCCGGGAAAGGAGAGCTCTCCTCCCGGGGCGCCGCCTTGCGGGGCGTTCTCGAGAGGCGCGCACTGCATCCAAACGCAGGCGCCCTCACGGGCGAGGTCGATGGCGATGAGGATTCCGGCATGATCGGCCCGCGCACTGGAGCGGGTCCGGCTCCGCCGGTTGAGAACGACGTAAAGAATGTTTTCCGAAACCGTGCCCGCGTAGCTCACGTTGTCGAAATCGGGCTCCTCGTCGCCGAAGAGAAGGCTCCAGTCCCAGTAGAGCGGACCGAAGGACCTCCGGCCCGTCTCCAGGTCGAAGGCGTGAAGGGCGCGTTCATTGAAGACGAACACGCGGCCGCCCCACACCACAGGATAGACCGAGGACGCAACGCGGCGCGCATCGAGGCGGCGCTGCTCGCGCGCCGCACGGGGCGCAACGAAGCTGTCGTGTTTCGCCGCCCTGTCGGGCGCCAGGGAGTGCTGCCAGAGGAGGCGGAGCGACGCGCAATCGAAGGAGGGGAGCAGGTCGCGCGAACGGCTGCCGCCGCGGGTGGGCCATCCGCCCTCGGCCGCGCTCCGAGCGGAGGCCGGGGCGGCCAGGCGCTCGGCGAGGCGCGCGGCGTCGGTTTCGTCGCCCCCCACACGCACGGGGCCCGCGGGCGCCGCCGATCGGGCCGCGTCGAGACGGCCGAGCTTGAGCAAGGCCACGTAGAGCCCCAGCCCGATGGCGTCTCTCTCCTTCTCGTCGGGCCTGCCCGCCGGCGCACGCCGATCCTGATCGAGGTAGCGCTCATACCAACGGGCCGCCTCGAAATCATCGCCCCTCTCGCTCGCCAGATCGCCGAGCATCTTGAGTGCGTCGTACGACGCCGGCGTAAAGGGAAACCGGCCCGCGCCCTCGCTCAAAAGATCCCCTTTCTTCCGGGAGAGCGCCCGGGCCATGAATCGACGCGATTCATCGGCGACCGTCTCGAGATAGAGACCAAAAGCTTCGGGGCGCAGGGCGGCCAGTTTGCGAAAAACCGCTCTGCGGCCGGTCAGATAGGTGCGCTCGCCAAAAGGAACGAGGGCGTCGCCGCCGCGCCGCAAGGCGCGCACCAGGTTGGCCACCGCCTCGGAGTCGTTGCCCCCGTCGATCGCGCCGAGAGCGAGGCGGAAACATTTGGAGAGCTCGTCATCGTCGGTCTGAACGTAGGCGGTGTTGCGAAAGTTGTCCCGCTCGCTCACCCCCTTCTGGGCATCGGCGTTCGAGAGGCATACGAAAAAGGCCGTGACAACCACGGCCGGGGGGAAGAGCCGGAAGATTAGCATGTGAGCAAACATTCTTCGATCCGATCCAGGAAGATCAGTCTCCTGGTTCCACTACGATTTCGCCCTCCTTCTGCGCGCCGCCGAACTGGGTCCGCAGCTCATTCTCCACTGTGATCGGGTCTTCGTCCAGGGCCTTGAGCATCTTCTTGATCCGCTCGACCTCTTTTTCCAGGTCCTTTTCGCTCGCCCGTTGATCGGCCCGCGTGCGCAAGAGGCGCCGGTTGTTCTTGATGGCCGGGATGGTCGAATAGAAATAGAGCAGCAGCATGAGGCCGACGATCACCCAGAGTGGGGCGTATTTGCCGATGATCCCGGCCCTGTTCTTCATGGCTGGTTATCCCATGACGACAGCTCGACTGATTATTTCATGCCGCCCGGAGTTCGAAGACATCCGTTTCCGAAACGCGCCGTCTCCCCGAGTTCCTCCTCGATGCGCAGTAGCCGGTTGTACTTGCAAATCCGGTCGGTGCGGCAGAGAGATCCCGTCTTGATCTGTCCGGCGCAGGTGGCCACGGCGAGGTCGGCGATGGTCGTATCCTCGGTCTCGCCCGACCGATGGGAGACGACGTTGGTGTACCCCGCATCGCGCGCCATATTCATCGTTTCGAGGGTCTCGGTCAGGCTTCCGATCTGGTTCATCTTGACGAGGATCGAGTTGCACACACCCGAATCGATCCCCTTGCCGAGACGCTTGGGATTGGTCACGAAGAGGTCGTCGCCCACGAGCTGGATCTTCGATCCGATGGCGTCGGTCATCTCCTTCCAGCCTTCCCAGTCGTCTTCGGCGAGTCCGTCCTCGATCGAGATCAGCGGGTAGTTCTCGACCCACTTCGAATAGAAGGCCACCATCTCGGAAGCGGTCTTCTCGGGCTTGTCCTCTGCCGCGAGGATGTACTTGCCGTCGCGGTAGAACTCGCTCGCCGCGGGATCGAGGGCGAGACAGACCTCGTCGGCCGCCTTGTAGCCGCTCTTGTCGATCGACTCGAGGATCACCTCGATCGCTTCCTCGTTGGAGCGCAGGTTGGGCGCAAAGCCGCCCTCGTCACCCACGGCGGTGCTGAGGCCGCGCGCCTTGAGAACACTCTTGAGGTTGTGAAAGATCTCGGCCCCCATGCGGAGACCTTCGCGGAACGATGCCGCACCGACGGGCATGATCATGAATTCCTGGATATCGACGTTGTTGTCGGCGTGCGATCCGCCGTTGAGGATGTTCATCATCGGAACGGGAAGGGTGTTGGCGCCGAGCCCGCCGATGTAGCGATAGAGCGGAAAACCGACAGCCATGGCCGCCGCCCGCGCCGAGGCGATCGACACGGCGAGGATGGCGTTGGCGCCGAGGCGGCCTTTGTTTTCCGTTCCGTCGAGGGCGATCATCGTCCCGTCGACCTCTTCCTGCCCGAGGGCGTCGATCCCCGCCAGGGTCGAGGCGATCTCGGTGTTGATGTTCTCCACGGCGCGCGTCACGCCCTTTCCGAGATAGCGTTTCTTGTCGCCGTCGCGCAGCTCGAGCGCTTCGTGGGTGCCCGTCGACGCGCCCGACGGAACGCACGCCGACGCTTCGGCGCCGCATTCGAGTCTGACCACGGCTTCAACGGTAGGGTTGCCGCGTGAATCGAGGATTTCACGGGCGTGAATTTCTTGTATGAGAGTCATGTGAAATCCTTCATCAGACCCGCGCGGCCAGCTCGTCACGAACGACCGCTCGGTCTGAAATTGCAGTACTCACCCACTTGCATATTCCTCCCCCAGGTTCACCGCCGTGTACACGTTCGTATTTAATCAAAAGCGGCCAGCGAGTCTGTCAACAAATTATTGAATGAGTCTTCTTTTTTTTTTTCTTTGTCCCCCCGTTGATCTATAGTGTCGGGCAATCGAAAGCGAGGGTTTGATGAGACTTCCCATTGCAAAGTACGGCATCAAGGAACTGGTGATCTTCGCCGGAGGCCTGCTTCTTCTCGCCTTGGCCGCTTGGCTTTACGTTCATCCTCTGGCGGCGGCCCTTCCGCTGATCGCCGCGGTCTGGGTGGTCAGTTTCTTCCGCGATCCCCATCGGGCCATTCCGGCTGATCGCGATGATCTCCTCTCTCCGGCCGACGGCACCGTGGCCGACATCACCGAAATCGACGATCCCCCCTACATCGATGGGCCCGCGCTACGCATCGGCATCTTCCTTTCAGTCTTCAACGTCCACCTCAACCGCGCGCCGTGCGCGGGTACGGTGGAGATGATCGACTACACCAAGGGCGCCTTTCACGACGCCCGCCATCCCAAGGCGGGCTCCGAGAACGAGTCGCTCACCATGGGGCTCGTCTGTGCCGAACACGCTCTCAAGGTGGTGGTGCGCCAGATCGCGGGGCTGATCGCGCGGCGGATCGTCTGCCGCCTCGAGCCGGGCTCGACGATCGGTCGTGGTGAACGGTACGGCATGATAAAATTCGGCTCGCGCACGGAACTCATTATCCCGGCGGAGCGTGTCGATAAGGTTCTTGTCGAGATCGGCTCCAAAGTGCATGCTGGAGAGACTGTACTGGCAAAGATCACCCCGTCCCGATCCAAGGGAGGATAAGCGCCATGCGCGTGAAAAAAGGGATCGCCCTGATTCCCACCCTGCTCACCCTCGGCAATGGTTTTTGCGGCTTTCTGGCCATTTCCAAGGTCGTCGACGGCCTGGCGTTTCAGGGCAGCGAGGGATTCGCCGACAACATCATTCAGGCGGCGTGGTTCATCTTTCTCGCCATGATCTTCGACGCCCTCGACGGCCGCGTGGCGCGCCTCACCAACCAGACCTCGGAATTCGGCGTCTATCTCGATTCCCTCACCGACATCGTCAGCTTCGGCGTGGCGCCGGCGCTCCTGGCCAAGGTCCTCTACGAGCAGACCCTGATCGAGGCGGGAATCGCCTACAATGTCAAGCTCCCCCTGCTGCTCAGCTCGCTCTACATGCTTTGCGCGGTGCTGCGTCTTGCAAGGTACTCGCTCGAATCAGAAACGGGAGACGAGGCGCACAAAGCCTTTTCGGGGCTCCCTTCTCCGGCGGCGGCCGGAGTGATCGCCTCGTCGGTCTTTTTTCTTTTCGAGGGAGGAAGCTCCCTGGGATTCACCCTGAGCGACCCTGTCGTGCTCAACCTGAAGAGAGCGTCGATCTTCGTGCCGCCCCTTCTGGGTCTGCTCATGATCAGCCGGATCGAATACGTCCACTTTGTGAGCCGCTTCGTGAGAGGCCGCAAGACGTTCAACTATCTCGCCCAGGGATTGCTCTGCCTCTTCCTGATCGCTTTCTGCCACGACTGGGCGATTTTCGCCTCCTTTCTCCTCTTCGTGCTGTCCGGTCCGATTCTGGCGGGATTCAAGATTTGCAGGGATTTCGTCTCTCCCGATAAAAATCGACCTGCTGAAGGAAAGAATCTTCGAGACTGAGGGCGAACCTTTGACGGTGCAGGCGATTATAGCCCTCGGCTCCAACATCCCCCCCCGTGAAGCAGCTCTCCGTGCGGCGATCGAAAGCATGGGCCGCCTCGAACATACCGAAGTGATCAGGTGCTCGCGCCTCTATGAAACAGAACCGGTCGGCGGTCCGCCGCAGGGGGTCTATTTCAATGCCGCCGCCCTGATCGAGACGTCTCTCACCCCCGGGGAACTGCTCGACTCGCTTCTACGGATCGAAAAAAAACAGGGAAGGCACAGGACGGTCCAAAATGGGCCACGCACAATCGACTTGGACATAATATTTTACGGCGAATCGATCATCGATGAGCCCTCTTTGGTCATTCCCCACGCCCGTTTCGCCGAAAGGGGCTTTGTTCTCCAGCCCCTTGCCGATATAATTCCACGGTTTATTGACCCACGCTCAAAAGGCAAGGTCTCGGACCTGCTCGAGGCGTGGATTCGATCCGGCGGCGAGCCGGTCGAGGGCCGCGAATTTCACGGTCCTCCTTGTGTGGATTGAAGGCCGCGATGGACGTCCTCAACACGATCAACGACATGCGGCAGTGGACGGCCGATGCCCGCTCCCGGGGGGAGACGGTCGGTTTCGTTCCCACCATGGGCGGGCTCCATGAGGGCCACATCTCTCTCGTCCGCGCGAGCGTGAACGAGTGCGACCGGACGGTGGCGTCCATTTTTGTCAACCCCGCCCAGTTCAACGAAAAAAAAGATCTCGACCAGTATCCGCGCGACCTCGATCGGGACTCGGCAATGCTCGAAAGCGCGGGGTGCTCGGCCCTGTTCACCGTTGCCGACAAAGCCATGTATCCAGACGAGCACGAGACCTGGGTCTATCTCGATCGCCTGCCCGAACACCTCTGCGGTCTCGACAGGCCGGGCCACTTTCGGGGAGTCACCACGGTGGTGACAAAGCTCTTCAACATCGTCGACCCCCACCGCGCCTATTTCGGCTGGAAGGACGCGCAGCAAGCGACTATTATAAAACGGATGGTCGAGGACCTGAATTTCGCCGTCGCGATCAGGTGCCTGCCCACCGTGCGCGACGCCGACGGCCTCGCGCTCTCGAGCCGTAACAGACGGCTCAGCAGTGACGAACGAAAGAAAGCCCTGCTCGTTCCGCGAGCGATCGAAAACGCCAAGGAGTTCTTTCTCGCTCAAAAAAATGATCGCCAGGCGCTGATTGACGAAACGGAAAGATTTTTTCGGGGTGTCGAAGGCGTTGCGGTTGATTATATTTCTCTTGTCTCTCTGAGCGATCTCGAGGAGGCCTCCGAGGTCGCTCCGGGCACGATGCTCGCCCTGGCTGTGAGGGTGGGTCAAACACGGTTGATAGACAACTGTCGTTTCACGGAAGACCGGTCATGCTCAGATTCATGATGAAATCGAAAATTCACCGGGCCACGGTGACGGAGCGCAACCTGGCCTACACGGGAAGTCTCACCGTCGACGCCAACCTGATGGAGGCGGCCGATCTCTTTCCCAACGAAAAGATCCAGGTCGTCAACGTCAACTCGGGTGTCCGGTTCGAGACCTATGTGATCACGGGAGAAGCGGGCAGCGGCATCATCGGCGTCAACGGCGGCGCAGCGCGGCTCGTCGAGGAGGGCGACGTGATCCTCATCATCTCCTACGCCATGATCGAGAGCGAGGAAGCGGCCTCCTTCGAGCCGAAGGTGATCATTCTCGACAAACACAACCAGCCCATCCCCCGCTAGAAAAAGACTATGATCGTCACGAGTCACGGCCCGGGCAAAGTCGACATCAAGACCCCGGCCAAGCTCAACCTCTATCTCGAGGTCGTGGGAAAGAGAGCCGATGGCTTTCATGACCTCGAAACGATCATGCACACCGTCGACCTCTTCGACGAAATCAGCGTGGCGCGCGCCGACGAGGGCCTCTCCTTCTCCACGTCGGGAATCGACGCCGGGCCGGACGAGGGGAACCTCGGCCTCAGGGCGGCGCAGATCTTTTTTGCCAGAACGGGCGGCCGCGGCAGGGCGACGATTCATATTCATAAAAACATCCCTATGGGCGCAGGCCTCGGCGGCGGTTCGTCCGACACGGCGGCCGTTCTCGTCGGCCTGAACCTCGCTCTCGGCGAGCCTCTGGCCCGCGAGGAGCTGATTGCCATGGGGAACCAGCTCGGCTCGGACATGGCCTTCTTTTTTACGGGAGGCACAGCGCTCTGCACCGGTCGGGGCGAAAAAGTGGAGCCCATCGACGGGGTCGGCCCCTTCCGCTTCAGCCTGGTTTATCCGGGGTTTCCATCGATCACGAGGGATGTCTTTCAAAACTTAAATTTAGGGTTGACAAAAACTAAGAATAACACCAGTATATTTATTGATATATTGAAGAATGGGACGCCACAAGCCCTCGGCAGGGCGTTTTTCAATCGTCTCGAGGAAGCGGCTTTCAGGACGGCGTCCTCATTGAGACAATTTCGGGAACAACTCAAGAAAAGAGATCCGGGCGCTTATCATCTATCCGGCTCGGGATCGACCTTCTTTCGGCTCGTTCCCGACGACTCTGAAAAATCACTAGGTGCAAGTACTCTTCAGGGTGAGTATTCACCAGCGATGTTCGATGTAAGGAGCTATACACCGAGCGATCAGTAACTTCGGCGAGGAGGTACTAGGCAGATGAAAATCACCGAGATACGCGTCAAGCTCATGAACTCGCGCGACGAGAAACTCAAGGCATTTTGTACGATTACGTTCAACGACGAATTCGTCATCCGGGACATCAAGATCATCGAGGGGACAAACGGACCGTTTGTCGCCATGCCGAGCCGCAAGGTCACCGACCACTGCACCCGGTGCAGTACCAAGAACCATCTCAAGGCCAAGTTCTGCAACGGCTGCGGGCACAAACTCGATCCCAACCGGCTCAAGCGGATGCGGAGAGGGTCGGTGAGGCTCCATACCGACATTGCCCATCCCATCAACTCGGGATGCCGCGAGAAGATCCAGAACGAGATCGTCGAGGCCTTCCACGAGGAGCTCGAACGGGCCCGCGATCCCGAGTACAGGGCGCCCGACATCGACGAGGAGATTTTTTCGGGAGGGCGGGACCGTTCGGCCGGAAGGGACACCCCGCCGCCCAGATCAGACGAAAACAACGATGATGGCAAGAAAGAGAGCTCCTTCAATGCCGGTCTCTATTGACGGCGCACCTTCATAGACACCCCGACCCATGACTGAACCAACCCTCGACATCTCCTTCATCGGCTGTGGCTCGGCGGGCCGCGCTCTCGGCAGACTTCTCGCGAAAGCAGGCGTTCCCATACGTGGCGTCTCTTGCCGCAGTGACGACTCGGCGCGCGATGCGTGCCGGTTCATGGAGCAGGGTACGCCCATGGCGGCGCCCGAGGCGGCCGCCTCCGCCCGCACGATCATCATCGCCACGCCCGACCGCGCCATCGGGGAGGTGGACGGTACGATCGGCCCGAGCGTGAATGAAGAATCGGTCGTCCTCCATCTCTCGGGTGCGCTCAGCTCGTCGATCCTCACCGCATCGTCCGCTGCCGGGGCGCGGATCGGTTCGATGCACCCCCTCCAGTCCTTCCCCGATCCGCGCAAGGCGCTCGAGCTGGTGGGCGGATCGGTCTTCGCCTGCGAGGGCGATGCCGAGGCGGTCCGGAGGGCGACGGCGATCGCCGTCACCGTCGGCGGCCGGCCGATCGCGATCGGCACCGACACGAAACCGCTCTATCATGCGGCGGCCGTGGCGGCGTCAAATTTTCTCGTCTCCATTCTGTGTCTCAGCGTCGACCTGATGGAGAAGACCGGCATGGACCGGCAGACCGCGCTCGACGCCCTGATGCCGCTCATCGAGGGAACCCTGAAGAACGCCCGCTCTCAGGGGCTTCCCCAGGCGCTGACGGGACCGGTGGAACGGGGCGACACGCACACCGTCCACACCCACATCGAGGCGATCCGCACCCTCTGCCCCGAGCTCGAAGAAAAGTACCAGGCACTCACGGGAATGACGATCGACGCCGCCCTGCGCAAAGGATCGATCACCAAAGAAAAAGCCGCGGAGTTTTAAGAGCCTGCCGGACCGACCAACACCAGCCCGACACCCATCCAGATCTTTCAACGACCGACGAGACTTTTCAGCACGGACTGAATCTCGGCCGGAAAAGTAAGTCGGCGAAGCACTACAGTGGAGCCGGCTTTCGGAATCTCAAGCTAAAGGAGAAAAGTATCGCTCCCGCGAAATAGCGGGATTTTAGCAGACTCGAGATCCCACAAAGCGGTCCGCACGGTCGGAGGTGGTGAGGCTTTTTTCGGCCGACATCAGTCCGTCCCGAATGATCACGAACCCGACTCCGGCTCAGCATGGGACGGAATGTCTGAGGCCGAGGAAAGCCTCACCACCTCCGACCTGAGCCCCCCCTTTTCAAATGTCCAAGTCTGACAAACCCCTACTCTTTCACCAGATGATAGCGGTCGGGTTTGAGATTGGTCAGAAAGGCGCTCTTTCCGTTGGGCCAGCGGATCGAGGCGTTGACGCGGCCCTTTTCCTCGCCGAGTCCGAAATGCACGGCCATACCATCCTGAAAGATCCCCCGGCCGCAGATGATCTCACGAACCTGAGACCGGCCGCCGGAATCGATGGTGATGCGCGCGCTGATTCCGGTGGCGTTGCACGCCTTGCCTTCGAGTCTGAAACCGATCCAGTGATTGTCGTTGCCCGAATTATTGAAAAGCTTGCCCGAAGCGGCGCTCACGAAGACATCGAGGTCGCCGTCTTCGTCATAGTCGGCCAGGGCGCATCCCGCGGCCCCTGATACGATCAAAGACGAAGCCCAGGTCGCATCGTGAAACAGCCCGCTGCCGCTGTTGATGTAGAGTCGGAGAAAACCGCTCGCGCCGCCGTCGGCCAGGAGGAGATCGAGATCGCCGTCGTTGTCCATGTCGCCGAGCGCCGCTCCCCGGGGCAGCTCGTCGTAGAACAATCCCGACTCCTTAAAGGAATCGTCGAAAACAAAACCGGGCCGCCCCGAATTGAGCAGGACCTGGCTCAAGTCGGCTGACATTCTGTCGATGAGCCCAACGGCGTTGGCCAGAAAGAAATCGATATCCCCGTCGCCATCGAGGTCGCCGGGGGTTAGAGCGCACGAGTCGCCGTACCGGCCGAAATGGTCGCTCCCCGCGAGCCCGACAGCGGCGCCCACCTCGCCGAAGCGGAGCGCGTCGACAGTCTCATTGCGCCAGAGAGTGTTCGGCTGAAAATCACGGTTGGCCACAAAGACGTCCATGTCGCCGTCATTGTCGTAGTCGACGATCACGGCGCTCGACGCGCAACGGGGATTGTCGAGCGCCATCCCCGCCGGCTCGGTGGCCGTGCTGAAGAGGCCCTTTCCGTCGTTGATCATGAGGTGGTCGGGAGTGCCGCTCGCGATGCGTTCCGTTGGCGCGGCGCCGTTGGCGAGAAAGAGGTCGACAGCGCCGTCGCCGTTGAGATCGCCAAAAGCGGCCGCAGCGGTGGGGAAGGGATCGCCCGGGCTGCCGTCCTCCTCGGTGGCGTCCCTGAATCCCCTCTTCGCCTCGTTGACAAAGAGGCGATCCTTGAATCCCGCGCGGCTGCAAAAGACGAAGAGATCGAGATCGCCGTCGCTGTCGACATCGGCAAAGAGCCCTCCACCGGCCGCCTTGAGGCGGGTGATGCCGAGATCGGCCGACACATCCTTGAATCCCTTGCGGCCGTTGTTCTCGAAGAGCCTCTTGCCCTCGACAAAAAGATCGGGGTCGCCGTCACCGTCGTAGTCGCCCCACGCCGCTCCCCCCGGCCCGATCCCCGGATCGGCCAGGCCGGCCTTCTCCGTGACGTCGGCGAAAATTACCGGCGCGGGCCAGCTTTCGACGCCCTCCCGGGCGATCCGCTCGCGGACCGATCCCTTGGCACCGCGCTGCTTGCGGTGGAGCGCCGTGAGCTCGGTCTCCGCCCGGCGCTCGCCATCGAGAGCGGCCGCTGCCTGGTAGAGCGCGGAAAAAGCCTTGTCGAGTTCGCCCGCTCTCATGTAAGCCTTGCCCAGATAGTAGTGGATCGTCGACCGCTCGCGGCGCTCCTCGAAGGTAAAGCTCCCCACATGTTCGAGCGCCTCGTGAAGAACCATCACGGCCCGCACATTCTGCTCCATGAGGAGATAGGCCCTCCCCATGTCGGTGAGAAGGCCCGCGAGCCCCGGCTGGAGTCGGCGCGCCGCTCGGAAATTCTCCACCGCCGACCCGTGATCGCCCAGATCGAGATAGGCGAGGCCGAGAAGATGGAGCAGGGACGCATCCGTGCCGATCCCCTCACCGAGGGCCAGAAGGACATCGACCGCCTCGTCGGCATTCTGCGTCTCGATCATCACTCGGCCCAGATGCAGGCGCAGCCCGGGGAGTTCGCTATCGAGCTCGTAGGCCTTCTTGAATAGATCGAGAGAATCCTGCTTCTCCCCGAGGTGGTAAGCCGCCTCGCCGAGAGAGGCATAGACCTTGGCCTTCAGCGGAATATCCTGCCCGGGATGGTCGACCTCGAGCCGCCGCTTCCAGGTCGTTGCGAAACGCCTGAGTTTCTTGTAGTGCGACCTGTTGCGCGGCGAGGCGGCAATGCACTTTTTAAGCTCGAACAGGGAGCGCTCGAACTGCGACTGGGCAAAGTACGCCTCGGCGAGCACCTCGACAACGGTCAGATTGCCCGGGGACCGGTCGAGCGCCAGCAGCGCGAAATCGACGGCCAGCTTGCCATTGTAGTATTTCGGTTCCTCTGCCGTGGCATAGAGCCGCGCCAGGCTGACGAGAGCGCGCACATTGTCGGGCTCCTCGTCGAGGACGTTCTGGAAGACCTTCGACGCCGCCTCGTAGTCGCCCGACGCCACGAGGTCATCGGCCCCGTTCATGAGCTGGTTCCAGTCCTCGAAGGCGCCCGCCGCGGACCCGAACAAGAGCGCGAGTAGCAAAATCGATCCGGACATTTTTAACGCTCCAATCAACTGTCCCCTCCGCCGCCCCACGAGATGGGGATGAACCAGAGGAGCTTGAGTGTCTTGCCACCCCCCTCTTTTCTGAGGGAGAACATGTCGCTGAGGATCCCTGTGCGCGTCCAGGCGGCGCCGCTCTCGGCCGTACCGCTCGACGTGGAAAAGAGGGGCCAGAAATGATAGTACTCCGCCCCTTCATCCCTGAAATGCCAGTAGAGGGGAAAAAGTACCGTTCGGCCGTCGGTGCCGTCGCGCCGCCAGTGGCGCTGAAAGAGCGAGAGCCTTTCGCTGCCCAAAAGGGTGGCGAAGTAAAAGTCCTCGTAGGCGCCGAGATCGCGTCCACCGGCGAGCTGAAAAAGATTGAGCACGTTGAGGAAGGCAAAAGATCCGCGACCGCCGCCGCCCGGCTCGGAGCCCGGTTCGGGAGGCAAACCCCACTGGCGTCCGAAGAGCTTGACCAGGCCGAGGACGTTGACGATATCGAGCCGGCCCCGTTCGCCGTCCACATGGAGATCGACGAGGGGGAACAAAAAGAAACTTTTTCTGCCGGCCCCATCGCTGGGCGAAAAGCTGAAGAGGGGATAGAGGGGCCTGTAGATGGTCCGGCCGTCGATCTCCTGTTTTCCCGAGAGAAAATAAAAAGTCTCCTCCCGGAAGGGTTCGCGGCGATGGTAGTAAAAGGGCAGAAGGAGAAAAAAAGAATCCTCCTCGGGCCCCTCGGTGTTGAAGAGGAGGGGAAAAAAGTGGGTGTGGCTTCCGGCGGCGTGCACGTCGCGCTGAAAGAGCCCCCCGAGCAGGTTGAGCCCCCAGGCGTCGCTCTCCTCTGAAGAGGCGTAGGTCGCCAGGATCGGCACATCAAAGAGGGTTTCGCGCTCCTCCCGTTCGGGCAGCATGCACCCCCACAGGCCGAGACCGACAATCATGAGTCCGAGCCGGACCGTACACCGCAGCGCCATTGGGCCTCCTGAACAACTGAAACAACCGACCGCACGGGCACATCCTATCGCACCGTGGGCGGGCGGCCAAAAAAGAATTCTCCCCCAAAAGGATCCGCCCGGGGACGAAGGGGAGTTGACACCCGGCTGTAAAAGTCTATTAAATGCCTCTTTGACCCTCATTGTCTGCTTGGATGTGCTCCATTGATTTCATCGGTCGTAAAACTTCTCGCCTCGAGGTGGCTCACAGTCTACCTCATGCTGGCCGGCGCGCTGGTCATGGCGGTGATCACCGTCTTCGAGGCTCTGGAAGATACGGGGCGCACACCCTACCGGCTCTATCTATCGTGGTGGTTCACCGGCCTCCTCTGGGCGGTCTGGATCAACCTCGCCTGCAACGCGATCGAGCGCGGCTGGTGGACGGCGCGGCGCCTTCCGGGAAGCCTGATGCACGTGGGATTCCTGCTCATCCTCACGGGCGGGTTTTTCACGTGGCAGATCGGGATTCGGGGCGACCTGCCGATCTCCGAAAATTCGAGCCTGAACGCCTTCCGTGTGGAGAATCCAGTCCTCCATCTCGACTTTGACACGTCTCAAGGCGTGGGCGCGAAAGATTTCCTTTTGACCGCTGACGGGGTCTTCCAGTCGAGAGGGTTTGCCGACTCCCTCAATCCTTTCGGATCGAGAAGCGTCTACAGCGCCGAGATCGGCGAGACGGTGACCATCGTCGACCGGCTGCCGTCGAGCACGATCGAGGAGTCGGTCATCGAAGCGCCGGCCGGAACGGGACGCGCCGCGATCAGCCTCGAGGTGGCCGCCGACCGGCAGCGGCAGATCACCCTGCGCGCGGGGGACTCGATCACGCTCGGCGAGGCCGACCTGTCGACGATCATCTTCGCCGCCGTCGGCGACGGCGAGGACGCCGCCGATCGCATGGAAACTCTGGTGCGCGCCACCTTCGGGCACTGGATCGAGATCAGGCCGCCCGAGGGACCGTCGACCCTCGTCCCGATCGACCTGCCCGGCGACATCGGCGCGGAAAAGACGGAGGACGGCTACACGATCAAGATCGTCGAGTACCATCCCGACTTCAAGATGGGCCGCGAACCGTCCCCCGACGATCCGCCGTTGAATCCGGCTGTCAAACTCGACGTGTCGGGCCCTTGCGGCGAGAAGACACTCTATTCCTTTTCCCTTGTCGAGTTCCACGGCAACCGGTGCGATGACGGAACAGAGGTCGTCTTCCATCAACCCACGGGAAAATCGACGCTCCTCCTCGTCAGCGATGGCAAGGGCGAACTCCAGGCCTGGCAGGAGGCCGGCCGACAACCGGACCTCCTCGGTTCAAGGACTCCGCTCGAGATCGGCGACGGCCCACTGCGCGTCAGCCTCTCTGAATTCTTCGCCGGATCGCGGATCGAAAAAAAGATCGTGCCCGACGCGAGCCGCAAAGGCCCGCCGGCGTTCCAGATCCGGATCGGCCAAAAGGGTGTTCCCGCGTGGATCAACGCCGACTCGGGCAAGGCTCTTTCGGCCGACGGCCGTGTGCGGGCTTCGATCGGCGCCACTCTGCCCCTCGGATTCGAGCTGACCCTCGACGACGCGGTCGCCGAGTACTGGCCCGCCTCGGGCATTCCCAAGGCCTATTATTCCTTCGTGACGATCAAGGACCATTCGTCAGCCACGGCTCAAAAAGCCCGGATCGAGACGAACGCGCCCCTCCTGAGGAATCGTTTCCGCCTCTACCAATCGGGAATGGACCAGCAGCCTCCCTATCGTTACTCGATCTTTGCCGTGGCCTTCGATCCGGGCCTCCCCTTCGTGACCATCGGCTTTCTGATCATGGTCGCCGGATTGCTCTGGCTCTACACGAACCGTTTCGTTCGCGCACCGCTGCGCCGACGCCGGCTGACCGAGGAGGTGGCGTCATGATCGACCGGCGAATGGCGTTATCCCTGGCGATCCTTCTTCTGCTCGCGTTTTTTCCGGAAGGTCTGGCCGCTCAGGACGATGAGGGAGCACTCTCCGCGATCAACACAGAGGAACTCGGCGACTTCGAGGAATACGATGATCTCGTGGTGGTCTCCAGGGGGCGGATGAAACCCTTTGCCATCCACGCCCGCGAGGAGCTGATCTACCTCTTCGGCAAGTCGGCACTCGACAGTCGATCACCGGAAGAGAACTATTTGCGCTTGCTCTTTGCGCGAGACGAATTCTTCGACGCTCCCTGGTTTACGGCCGGTTCGGAGCTGGCCGACGCCCTCTTCGACGGACGCCGGTCGCTGAGCGCCACCGAGGTGGTCGACGCACGGGACCGCATGGTCGATCTCGTCACCAAAGCCCAGGCGCTCGCCGACTCCCATCGATCGGGCGACGAGGTCGACAAGGACCGTCTGAAATCGGCGGAGACGCTCCGCGAACAGATCATGGACCTCTTCGGACGGGTCAACCGCATGCGCGATCCGCTAGCCGATCTGCGCTATCTGCCCGATCCCACGAGCTCGAGCGGCGAATGGCTCAATCACGAGGAGGCGCGCGCCTTCGTCTCCCGCGGCCACGATCTGCTCCGGCCGGGCGTTGAGGCCTTCGAAAAGCTGGAAAAGAGCTTTCTTTCGAGAGACGCCGCCGCCTTCAGGGCAAGCGTCTATGCTCTCATGAACGCCCAGCGCGCTGTGACCGAATCTCCCGACGTGAACCAGACTCTCTTGACGCCCGGCATGGTGCGCCTCGAGCTGATCTACTACGCCGTCGATTTCAAGATAGTCGGGCTCATCGTCTTCGCCCTGGCGGGCCTGTTCTTTCTGGCGCAGGCCGTGAGCCTGGGTGCTAGCCGCCCCCCGGGAAGGGTAAGCCGCGGTCTGGGAAGGGCCGCGTCGGGAGTGATGATCCTCGGAATCTTGTGGAACTGCTGGATCATCGCCGGCCACACGGCAATCGCCGGCCGGCTGCCTCTCAAGAACCTGCAGGAAGTCTATCTCGTCGTGCTCTTCTTCGTGCCCCTCATCGGCCTTCTGCTCGAGTTGATCTTGAAGAGCCGCGTCTACAGCGCCATGAGCACCCTTCTCACCGTTGTGGGTTTCACGGGATCGCTCTTCCTCGATCCGCAGGGTTACATGATCGCGCCCCTCGTGGCGATCCTGCAGTCGCCCTGGCGCCAGGTTCACATCCTGACCATCATGCTCTCCTACGCGATCCTCCTCGTCGCCTTCGGCCTCCACGCGGCCTATCTCTGCCGCGTCGCGTTCGTGCGGAGTGCGCCCGACCACCCCGATGCCCTCGCTCTCGATCTCGACCGAAAGGCCTATCTTCTCGTGGCGTGGGGATTCCTTTTTCTCACCATTGGAATCTCGACCGGTGCGGCCTGGGGCCACTCGTCGTGGGGCCGGTACTGGGGATGGGATCCCAAGGAAGTGTGGGCCACCGTCGCCTGGGCGATCTACGCCCTCTTCCTTCACTTGCGGATCTTTTTCAGGGCGCCGAGGTGGTTGCTCGCTCTGATCAACATCGTCGGTTACGCGGCGATCCTCTTCACCTACTTCGGGGTCACCTACCTTCTGCCCGGACTGCACGCTTACAAGTAGGAATCACTCGACCGACGCGTTGCACTCGGGCAGAGCCTGGTAGAAGAGGCGGCCGTACCAGCGCGTGGCGATGCGCGAATCGAGGATCACCACGGTGCCGGCGTCGTCCTTCCTGCGGATCAGCCTTCCGAAGCCTTGCTTGAATCTCAGGATCGCCTCGGGCAGGGTCAGTTCCCTGAAGGCGTTGCGGCCCTGCGATTCGAGCGCCTCGATGCGCGCCTCGGTGAGCGGATGGCCCGGCGACGCGAAGGGGAAGCGGGTCAGGATCACGAGGGTGAGCGCCTCTCCCGGCACGTCGACGCCTTCCCAGAAGGAGTCGGCCCCGAGAATCACCGCGTTCGGCGTGTCGCGAAAGGTGTCGAGCATGGCGCGCACGCCCTGGTCGCCCCCCTGGCGGAGCACGGTGTATCCCATCATCTCGAAGTCGGCCGCGCACCGCTCATAGACCCGGTTGAGCGCCTTGTAGCTCGTGAAGAGCACGAAGGCGCCCCCCTCGTTGCGGGCGAGGTGCTTCAAGATCGCCGGACCGAGGGCGTCGAGGTAGTCCTCCTCATTCGAGGGCGGGGGCATCGATCGGTGCGCCACGAGGCTCACGCGCGCGGCGTAGTCGAAAGGCGAGCCGAGAATGAGCTCTTTGCCCGCTTCGAGGCCGAGGCGCGATCGAAAATATTCGAAGGGCGCCGCACCGGGAACGGAGAGGGTGGCGCTCGTGAGAATCGCGCTGCGCGGCGGCCCGAAGAGCTTCTCGCGCAGGATCGACGAGACCTCGACGGGCGACGAGCGGAGCGACGGGTTCCGGAATTCCGAGCCGTCGATCTCCGCCCAGAAAACATGGCCCGGCGCGCTCATGTCGAGCACGGCGCGCACGGCGCGGCCCTGGTTGTTCAGCCGATCCTCGATGGCGTGGAGCTCGGTGCGCGCCTCGTCGGTGCCGGCCGCTCGCGCGGCGTCCTTCACCGACGCGCCCAGATCGAAGAGGATCGGCGACAGCGTATCGGGGACGAAATAGGGCATGGTGATCCGGTAGGTCTTGTTTCCCACGCCGGCCATGAATCGGCGCAGCTCCTCGAAAAAAGCGAAGACCGCCGGAAAGGCGCGGCGCACGTCGTTGGCCGCCCGCGACGCGCCGAGGGAGCGCAGCCAGCCGCCCTTCTTGCCCGGCGCCAGGGTGCGCATGTAGCCGAGAAGACCGCCGGCGCGCACGTCGATGCCGAGATTGGAGGCGGCCACGTTCTCGAGGCGGTGGGCCTCGTCGACGATGAGGATCTCGTACTCGGGCAGGATTGCCGAACCCTCGGCCTTGAGCACCATGTCGGCCGTGAGAAGGGCGTGATTGACCACGACGAGGTCGGCGGCCGCAGCCGCGGCGCGCGCCTTGCGGAACGGACAACGCCCGCGCAGGCCGCACCGCGTGCCGCCGCAGTTGCCCTCCTCGGCGCGCACGGCGGCCCAGACCGATCGCGGCGGGTTGCGGCTGAGATCCTGTAGCGTGGCGGCGCCTGAATCGGCCTCGATCCCGATCCTTTGCAACTCGCTCCGCTCCTCGTCGACCTCGAAGAGCTCCTGCTGCAACGCGCCGGCCATCTCGAGCCGCCGGAGGCAGATATAGTTGGACCGCCCCTTGAGAAGCGCGAAGCACCGCGGCGTCTCGAGGAGGTCCTGGAGGAAGGGGATATCCTTGCCCACGAGCTGTTCCTGGAGGGCGATCGTTCCCGTGGAGACCACGGCGCGCGCCTCGTGCCAGTCTCCGAAAAGCAGCGGCGCCAGGTAGGCAAAGGTCTTTCCCACCCCCGTACCGGCCTCGACCATGAGGGTGCCCCCCTTGGACAGGGCCTGCTCCACGGCGCCGGCCATCGCCTCCTGCTGGGGGCGATTCTCGTAGCCGGCCATGGCCAGGGCGAGCGTGCCGTCGGGGCTAAAGATCGATTCTCCTAGGGTCAAACAGTCTCTCCTGGCAAGGGTTCCATGTTGCAGGCCCGCAGGGCGCTTATTATACTGCCCCTTTGTGCGTCGACTCGCAACCTGGAAACAGTAGGAGAGAGACATGTCAAAGTCGTTACTTTTTCTCGCTGGAATTCTTGCCGTCAGTCTCTGGGGATGCGCCGCGGAGAACACGGACGAAGAGGCGCAGATCATCACCACCCTGATCTCCATCGACCCCCTGGCGGAACGGGATTCTTCCTACACTTCGACAGAGGCTGTCTATGCGGGCGATGGGGTTGTCGGATATGCGGTGACCTTTCTCGAGGTGCCGATCACCGCTTCGGAGGAGACGTACACCGCGGCGGGCAGCGTGCTCGTCAAGAACACCGATTTCGAGACGGTGGGATTCATCACGCCGCGAGGCAGCATCTACCGCTACGGCCCCGGGGGCCATCCCGAACTGCTCTACCGGGGGAACCTGGTCAAAAACCTCTCCGTCTTCTTTGCAGTCCCGGAAAAGGATCTCACCGTCAGAGACATGTAACCGGACAACCACCCCCCGAAGGGGGACGAATTCCCGAAGGGGCTAGTCCTCTTCCGGGGCGTGGTTCACACCCCAGCCAATTTCGTCGAGATACTTCAAGCTGGCCACCATGTCGGTGACCGTATCGACCTCGATGATCGTCGTCGCTCCGCGGTCGACGTGAGCTCTGGCCGCCGGCAGGAGTTCGGAGTAGTCGAGAACGCCGTCCCCGAGCGAGGCGTGCAGGTCGTCGCGGCCGTCGTTGTTGTGGAGGTGCAGGTAGCCGATCCTGTAGCCGCCCGCAGTGAACCATTCCTCGACGGTGCTCTCGCAGAGGGTTCCCACATGGCCGAAATCGAGGCAGAGTTTGACCGCGCTCGACGCGAACCGGTCGTGGAGCAGAACGAGAAAGGCGGGATCGGGCTCGTAGGTGTTTTCGAAGAAGACCATTCTCCCTTCCCTCTCGGCGCGCTCCACGTAGGGTTTCCAGAAGTGGTATTGCCGGTCTATCCAGAGATCGAGATTGAAGTCGATCCGTCTCAGCGGCGTGGACAGATGAACCACAATACCCTCGGCATCGAAGCGCTGGGCCAGGTCGAAGGCCCAATCCATCCTCCTCACAACCGCCTCCATCACAAAGGGATCGCGAACGAGCGGAGCGATATCGACATAGGGCGCATGGAAAATCACGAAGGCCGGGGGCGTCGCTTCGAGTGCTTTGGCGTAGGTGGTGGCCACGGCGTCCCAGTCGCCGCCGATCACTTGCGGATCGGTGAACGTCTGAATCTCCACTCCGATCCCGCGATCGCACGCCACAGTCAAGCCCGCCTCGAAAGTGTTGGTATAGAGTGCTAATCCGTAACGTTTCATATAGGCGCGTTCCTCTCTCAAAAACACAACCCTGCAGACCAAGATTATAGGGAATCAACGGGAAAAAACTTCCCTTTAACGGCAGGGGCGGGAAAAAAACGGATCGCCCGCCCCAGACAGGGGGCGGACCGTCCAACGCGTGCTATTAGATCGATTGACCGAGAGGAAAGGGCGTCGATTCGGAGAGTCCAGTTCTGAAAGCGAGACCGATCATCATCGAGAAAGTCGTGGAGCGTGCGCGTGAGCACTGGCGCTCGGGCCAACATCAGGTTGCCGAACGCCTCCTGAGGCGGGCGGCCGAGAGGGATCCCACGCCCCGTTCGCAGGTTCTGCTCGGTGAATTCCTGCTCGCCACCTCTTTTCCAGCCGATGCGGAAGAGATCTTCGCCTCCTTGAGCGCCCGCCACCCCCACAATCCCGATTTTTTTGTTTTCCTGGCGCGCTGCCGGGCTGACCAGGACCGTTTCTCGTCGGCCTGCCGCGTTCTCAAGGAGGCGCTCGAAATCAATCCGCTTCACGCCGAGGGGCTCAACCTCCTCGCCCACATCGGCCTGAAAACCAATCGGATCGGTGCCGTGACGGAGTGCGTCGATCGCCTTGCCGAGCAGCATCCCGTGGCGAGCGAACCCCACCTGGTCTTGTCGAAAATCCACGAGCGCCAGAACCGCCCCGGCGCGGCGATCGACGCCGTCCGGCGGGGGCTCGACGCGCTGCCCCGGGATGCGCGTCTCCTGAATCGCCTCGGGATCCTTCACTTTCGCCAAGGCCGTTACGACTCGGCGCTCTGCTGCTACGACCAGGCTCTCGAGAGCCTCGCCGAAGCCGACTGCGGGCCGTCGATGGAGAGGGACAGGCACATTCTGGTCAATCGCGCCAACGCGCTCTGCATGGTGGGCCGCATCGACGAATCGATCAGCCTCTACCAGCGGCTCCTCGACGGCAAGTCGGACGGTTTCGACGCCAAGTCGGGCGGTTTCGACGGCAAGTCGGACGACTGTGCGGTTGCCGTCAACATGGCGATCTCCCTGCGCAAGACGGGACGGCTCGGCGACGCACGGCGCGTACTCGAACGGTTCGAGCACGAGAATCCGCACAGCCGTGATATTCTCTACTGGCTCGGGATTCTGGCCGCCGAGGACAACTCTCTTTTTGAGGCCGAACAATACCTCAGGCGAGTTCTCGCCGTCGACGGCGGCGACGCTGCGGCCCAGATGCAGCTCGCCTGCGTTCTCAAACGCCAGGGGCGGAGCGACGAGGCGCTGGCAATGATCAACGACGTCGTCTTTCTCGCCGACCATCGCGAAGACGCCCTGCAGATCCAGGCCGAGATCCTCCTCGATCTCAACCGTCTCGACGAAGCCGAAGCGGTCTACAAAAAGCTCCTCCGCAGATACCCCGGCGATCCTCTCCTCTGCCAGCGTCTCGGCACGGTTCAGGCCCTCGCCGGCCGGCTCACCGCTGCGGCGCCCCTTCTCAAGCAGGCTCTCGAATCGGATCCCACGAACAAGGGGCTCTATCTCGATATCGCCCAGATCGCGCTTCTCGACGGCAACAGAACGGAATGTCTCGCGATCCTCGAGCAGGGGCTGGCTGGGGGTGTTCTCGATCGTCACGAGATCCGGTCGTGCGCCGGACTCGACGAGATCAAGGACTCCGAGCGATACCGCGCGCTGGTGGGCGGCAGTCTGCTCGATTTCGCCGATCCATGGAACGGCGCAGACAAACGCCTGACCCGCCTCATCGATGAGCTTCCCCCGTCATCGGCCGACGCCCGCTCGCGCAGTGCGCTCTGGCGCGCACTCGGCTGCCATGGAACCTTGCAGGGGGGCGCCAACGTCGTTGTCCGCCAGATCCTGCGCGAGGTGTCGACCGGCCTCGTTCTCACCGACGGCGTCGACTCGGGCGCCAACGCCCACGTGGAGGTCCATCCCGTCGGCGAGGGGCTCGAAATCCGCCTCGTCCTGCACGATGCGCCGGGCGACGACGGCGCCCCGCCCTCGGTGGAGACCGTCTCCTCGCAGGCGCTCTTCAGAAAAAGCGCCCACTCCTACCTTCTCCGATTCCAGAACCAGGAACCGACGATCATCTGAGATTGGATGGATTCTCACCGGCCGCGATTGTTGCGGTCGGTTTCGACTTTCATCATCGCCGCGCGCAGTTCCTTGGGATCGACGATTGCGGCGTGGCATGTTTTCTCCATGCACACGTAGGCGGTCGGCTCCTTGTCGAGGGGGAACTCCATGCTCGATGCCAGCTCCTGCTCCTTTTTCGGGTCGATGGTCATGAGCACGCGCGCCGCGAGGAAATGTTTCGACGCCTCGGCGGCGAGGGCGTTTGTGCCGTCGTCGTCTCTCGGTCCGACGATGATCACGTAGAGCGGCTTGTTGTAGATGAGGTCGACGGCGCGGGCGTAACCGGCCGTGAAGTAGCCGTAGAGGTGATAGTCCTTGGTGAAGGCCGACAGGGTGTTCTCGGCCACCTTGAGATAGTTCTCGTCGAAGGTGAGAAAGTGGAGGCGGATCAGCGCCTCGGCCACGGCGGCGTTTTCGAGGATCGACTTGTTGCGGCGGCGCAGGCCACCGCGGGCGCCGTTCATCTCGGAAATGTCGTAGAAACCGCCATGGTCGCTTTCCTGCTTCTTGATGATCGTGTCGACCAGGTTGCGGAGCGTGTCCATGAACTCGTTCACGCCGGCGTACTCGACGGCGCTCAGCAGGGCGCGGGCGAGGTAGACCTGGTCGGTGAGGAGGCCGAGGATATGGCGGCTGCCGTCGTAATAATGGTAGACGCCGCGGTCGGGGCTGTAGAGCTTGTTCAGCACGAAGCTGATCGCCTGGAGCGCCATGTCCTTGAGGATCGGCGCCTGAAGCACGGGGGAGATCTCGAGGAACACGGCCGCCGCCATGGCGTTGGTGTTCGCATAGATCGTCCGGTCCGACGCGGGCGGCTTGCGGTCGCGGCGGCTGAGCTCGTCGAGCTGGTAGTAGTCGTCGTCGGCGTCCTGGGAGCTGCGGAAGGCGCCGTAGTCGGCGTCCCAGAGGTTGGCGCAAATATAGTCGGCCGTCTTGCGCGCCACGTGGAGATACTTGTCGCGCCCCGTGACCTGGTAGGCGAAGACGTAGTTGTGGAGGAGCCCCACATTGGTCTCGAGAAGTTTTTCCGTATGGGGCACCCGCCAGTCGCGCGTGGTGCAGTAGCGGAAGAAACCGCCGCCGATCGAATCGCACAGATCGCCGTCGGCCATCGCCTCGAGCGTCTTGTTGATGATCCCAAGGATCTTGAGATCGTTGGTCTTGTAATACTGGAGAATGGCAAAATCGATCGCCTCGGGATGGGGAAACTTCTGTCCCTGCCCGAAGCCGCCATACTTCTCGTCGAACTCGCCGATGATCGCCCGTGAGACGTTGGTGATGATCTCCGTGGAGAGCGCCCCCTTGCGGGCGTCTTTCTCTCTCTGGCCCTCCTCTTCCTCTTTCACCGTAGAGTTGATGATGTCCTCGATCTTGTCTTTCCGGTCGCGGTAGGCGGTGGCGACCTTTTCGAGGAGAGTGGCCAGTTCGTCGGCCTTGAAATAGGTCCCGCCCGTGATCACTTCTCCGTCGCTGTTCAAGATGGCGCACGACGGCCACCCGCCCATGTTGTAGCGCTCGTTGATGTCGGGACGTTTGTCCTTGTCGACGCGGACCGGAATGTATTCCCGTTCGATGATTCCGCGCGCCGCCTCGGCGGTGAACACCGTCTCTTCCATCGACTTGCACCAGCGGCACCAGGACGCCACAATGGTCAGCAGAATGGGTTTGTTTTCCAGCCGCGCCTTTTCAAAGGCGGCGTCGTCCCATTCCAGCCAGTTGAGGGTTTCCATCGCAGTCTCACATCTCCAAAGGTGTCTCCGAGTACTCTTTTATCGGCAATCGCCAGTCCGATTCATGAGTCGGGAGAACCCATATTACGGTTCGTTTCTGTAAAGACCTGTATTCTACTGATAATCCCATTTCGATCGAGGTGCAACGAGATCGGGCGGAAAGGGGAACGGAGACGGTCAAGATCCCGTCTTGCTCGAGCTGAGCTTTTGCCAGTCCAGTTCTTCGGCGTCTCCCCAGAGATTTTCGAGGTCGTAGTAGTCGCGCGCATCCTTGGCGAAGACATGGACCACCACCTCGCCATAGTCGATGAGCACCCACCAGCCCTGATCGTAACCCTCCGTGGCAAGGCAGAGTCGATTATGGGTTTTGAGCGTCTTGGAAATTTCCTCAGCAATCGTTTGGATGTGTTTTCTGTTCGCGCCCGTGGCGAGGACAAAATATTCGGCCATGGGAAAAAGGTCGCCCATGGCGAGAACTCTGATCTCCGTTCCTTTTTTGTCGTCGGCAAGGCGGGCGCAAGTCACGGCCAGGTCAATGCTTTTGATTCTGTTTCTCCTCTATCAATAACTATCGCGCATCTTTACTACATGAAAAGAGGGGCGAATACAACTGAAACAATACACAGAAGCCTGATCAAAATTTCAAGCACCGGTCCGAGAGGATCCCTCGATCAGCCCTCCTCGCCCGACTTCTGCAACTCGGCGCACTCCGTCTCTTTCCCACGGCAGAATTCGAGAAGATCGTCGAGAAAAGCGCCGTCGCCATCGCTGCCCAAAATGGCCGATGCCTCTTTTATGAGGCGGCCGGCTTTCTCCCAAAGCGGTTGCGCCGCGCCGGCGCGATTCCGTTCCATCTCGAAGGTGGCCCCATTGACCAGGGCGCGGAGCAGAAAATCGAGGGTGCGGAGATCGCCGCTCTGCGCGTAAGCGCGCTCGAGATAGATGTGGGCGAGCTCGACCGGCAGCCGGCCGTAACGATCGAGACAGACCTGGCGGTAGACACCTTCCCTTTCGGTGATCATGAAGAAGGTCATTCCCAGGCCGCGGTTGAGCACGGCCGACTGGGGATTTCTCTCGAGCCCCTCCTCCTGGATCTGGAGCCCCTCGTCGATCCACTCCGCGCAGTCGGAGTCGCTCAGCGCGCGCTGGGCCATGGTGAAAGCGAGGTGCCAGTGGAGAAAGTCGCGGATCTCGTCCGAGTCCGGTTCGAGCTCGAGCAGCGTGCGCGCGTCGGTGAGAACGAGGCCGTCGCGGCCGGCGGCGATGTGGCTGTTCATCCGCATCCAGAGGGCGTCGACGGCAAAGACGCGGAAGACGCCCAGGGCGCGGTAGAGAATCTGCCGGTCCGTTCCCCCGCCCTCGGCAGCCTGGGGGCGGCTCCAGGCGAACCAGAATAGAAGCGCCGCCACGCACGCTGCCGCCACGATCCACTTGACCGCCCCCTTCATGGCCGCCTCCAGGAAAAGGCCGCGCAGCCGAGCAGAAGGAGCAGGCCGAGATAGGGCAAGGCTTCGATCCAGGAGGCGGCGAGACCACCCGCCGAGGGGCACTCGCCGCGCGAAAGCGCCTCCGCCGCGCCGACGCCGTCCGTTTCGGGGAGGAGGGACAGAACGCCGCCCGCCGCCCGCGCCAGAAAGCCGACCACCGGTGACGCAGGCTGACCGTGATCGCCGCCGTCGTCGTGGGAGGCGGCGTGAGAATGCCCCCCGCCCGGAATCCCGGCCGCAATCAGTGTGAGGTCCTTCTGCAAAGTGGGCCCGGCGAGGGTAACGAGAAGAAGCACGCCCCCGGCGAAAAAGGCCGTCGTCTCCTGAACGAAGGCGGAGAATAAGAGACAGAGGGCGAGGATCGACCAGAGGAGGGGGAGAAAGGAAAGCGCCGCAACGAGAAGAGCCACGATCGGGCCCGACGCACCGCGCACGAGGCTGCACCCTGTCAGGCCGATCTCCATGAAATTGTGGCCGCCCGTGACCGCGCAGGAGACGTCGAGATCCCGCCCCCCTATCGGATCCAAGGGCAGAGTGAATTCCCGCCGCAGGCTCACGGTGAGCTGCCTCTCGACGACGATTTCCTCATTCGATCGCACCGTCACGCGCAGCGGCACGGTGTTCTGAAGCGGCTTGCTCTTGGGATGGCGCAGGCGAAACGAAAAGCGCAGCGCCCCATCGCGGCTCTCCGCGCGCTCCGCCCCCTCGAAAGTCCAGCGCGCCGCCGGGCCGCCCGGCGTGAGGCGGACGATGTCGTCCTCGTCGCACGTCCGCGCCCCGACGGCGAGGCGGCTCGGTTCGGTGACGCGCAGAAAGGCCCGCTGCCCGCCGGTCAGGGAGAGAACAACGCCCCCCAGGGCGGCGAGAACAACCGCCGCCAGTCCAAAGCGCAGGGCGAGACCCGCGAAGCGGCCGAGAAAAAAAGCGGGCGCAAAGATCGGCTGCGCGCCGAGGAGATCGCGCCGGCCCGAGGCGCGGTCTCCGGCCAGAGCCCTCGCTCCGGCGGCGAGCGCAGCCACGGTGAGAAGGAGGCAGAGTGCCCCGTGAAAGAGGAGCGCCTTCAGGTCGCCGCCCCCCCCGGCGCCGGTCAAGACTGCGCCGCCCGCGACCGCGAGAACGCTGCCGAGGCCGACGACGGTCCACAGGGTCGGACCGCGCGTCTGGCGCACCGTTTGAATCGCCGTGGCGATGATCTGGCCCACCGGGCCCGCCGGCCGTCCAAGGGCCGCCCCGTCGTCGGAAGGTGTCACGCGGGAGCTCATCCCTTTCTCCGTCCGCCCGAATCGGATCCGATCAGCCGGCCGAAAAGCCCTTCGAGATCCTCGCGCGGCCGGCCCACGCCGACCACCTCGCCCTCGCACTGCGCCACGAGCTCCCTGATCCGGCCGATCGTCCGATCCTCGTCGGGCGCGCTGAACCGCACCTCGACCAGATCGCGTAGGGAGAGGATGTCGTCCTTGGCGCCGCTCAGCAGGAGACGCCCCCGATTGACCACGAGCAGCGAGGTGCAGAGCGCTTCCACATCGGAAAGGATATGGGACGAGATCAGGATCGCGCACCCCTGCGCGGCGAGGCGGGCGAGGTGCTCCTTGACCGCCGCCGCGCCCAGCGGATCAACCCCCTCGAGCGGTTCGTCGAGGAGGAGAAGGCCGGGCCTGTTGAAGAGAGCCGCCGCCAGACCTGTGCGCTTGACCATTCCCTTGGAGAAGCCCTTCATGCGCCGGTCGACGAAGGAGGCGAGGGACAGGAGTTCGGAGAGCTCACCGATCCGCGCGGCGCGCTCGGTGCGCCCCATGCCCGCCACGCGGCCCACGAAATGAAGGAGCTCGGCCGGTGTGAGCCGTTCGGGCACGCCCGGTTGCTCGGGCATGTAGCCCTGCCTGGCGCGCGCCGCGCGCGAGCCGGCCGGAAGCCCGAAGAGGGAGATCGACCCGCGGTCTGGCTTGAGAAGACCGGCCGCAAGGCGAAAAGCTGTTGTTTTGCCCGATCCTTGGGCCCCACGAGGCCCACGATCTCGCCCGGGGCCAGCTCGAGGTCGAGGCTCTCCAGGGCGAGAACGCGCCGCCGCGGCAAAAAGCTTCGAAACTCCTTGCGCACCCCCTCGAACCGGAGCGCCGCCATCTGGGTCGACTGCCTGGTCACTGCCTCTGACCTCCCTCGCGAGATCTCGTCGAAACGACAACCATGCTATGGTAATGGCCCGCCGAATTCCAGACGGCGCGCGGCGCGGGGCGTGAATGTTTCGTCCGCCGCCGAAAGCCTCTGGAATCGGGCGGCCTCTCCCGATAACCTTGGAGATTATGTTACGACTCAAGTACACACCCAGCGACGGCACGGAGAGGGTGCACGATTTCGACACGCTTCCGGCCGTTCTCGGGCGCCATCCGCGCGCCGACCTGGTGATCGACAATCCCGGCGTGTCGCGCGAACACGCCCGCCTCTTCCAACGGGGGGAGGCGGTTCTGCTCGCCGACCTCAATTCGAGCAACGGCACCTTTCTCAACGGCAAGAAGGTGTCGCGCGCCGAACTCAAGGCGGGCGACGAGATCCGCCTCGGCCGCGCCCTGCTCATCGTCGAGAGTTGCGGTGCCGGGCGGCAGGCGCCGCCTGTCGTCGAACCGCCTCGGCCGGCGACGGCAGAGCCGATTGCATCGGAGCCGATTGCATCGGAGCCGATTGCATCGGAGCCGTCGGGGCCCGAGATCTTCGACATCGACGACGGAGGCGACGGATCGAGCGGCGTCGACACGCTCCCCGCGGCGAAACCGGCCGGCGCCGAAGCCGCCGCAGGGCGCGCGCGCCCCCCGCACCCGGCCCGACCGGCGCCCGACGCCCAGCAGACCGTGCGCCGCACGGAGGGCGTCAAGGTCAAGGATGGGCTGCTCCAGTACCACAAGATCTCGTCCCACAAGAAGGCGGGCCTTCTGAGAAGCGAATTCGTCCAGCACCATCCCCTCTTCCGTGTCGTCGCCATCGTGGTCATGCTCGCCGTGGCCGCCGGTTGCTTTCTTCTCTTCAAGTGGCTCACGGAAACCACCGTTCCCGCAACGTGGGAGGAGAATCCCGAGAGCATCGAGACGGGGATCGACGAGGAGTTCTGAGAGACCGGTCGGCACCTCTGACTTTGGAGTCTGGTTTGAGTTTCAGCCCCACAACGAAAAGATTTTTCCTCCTCGCCGCCTGCGCCGTCGGCGCGATCTGCCTTCTGTGCGCCTCCGGCTGCGGCGGCCGGTCGGGCCCGATCCGCAATGTAGTGCTCGTGAGCATCGACACCTGCCGCGCCGACCACCTGAGTTGTTACGGTTTCGAAAAGGAGACCACTCCCAACATCGACGCCATCGCCGCCGAGGGTGTCCTCTTCGAGAACGCCGTCTCGCCCGTGCCGATCACCCTGCCCGCCCACAGTTCGATGCTCACCGGACGGATACCGCCCGTTCACGGCGTCCATGACAATTCGCACTATGAATTGAGCGGCGAGAACATCACCCTCGCCGAGATCCTCAAGGACGAAGGATTCGCCACGGGCGGCTTCGTGAGCGCCTTTGTGCTCGACCACATGTTCGGGATCGCCCAGGGTTTCGACACCTATCAGGACTCCTTCGTCAAGACGATCCACAGCGAATTCGGCACCGAACGGCGCGGCGACGAGACGACCAAGTTTGCACTGAGGTGGATCGACGAGCAGAAGGAGGACGAGTTCTTTCTCTTTCTCCACTACTACGATCCGCACATCAAGTACGACCCGCCCGAGCCTTTCGCGCGCAACTTTCGGGGCGATCCCTACTCGGGCGAGATCGCCTTCACCGATCACTGCATCGGACGGGTTGTGGCCAAGCTCAAGGAGGCGGGGCTCTACGAGTCGACGCTGCTGATCATCGCCGGCGATCACGGCGAGATGCTCGGCGAGCACGGGGAGGAGGAGCATTCCTATTTCATCTACGAGGGCGCCATCAAGGTGCCGCTCATCGTCAAGATCCCCGGCCGGACCGGGTCGTCGCGCATTGCGGACGCCGTCGGCCTCGTCGACATCGTTCCCACCGTGTGCGGACTGCTCGGCATCGACGTGCCGCCCGATCTTCAGGGTGTCGATCTCGAGCCGCTGATCGCCGGGCGGAGCGGGGCCCAGAATCCCCGGTTCATTTACTGCGAAAGCCTCTGGCCCACTCAGCTCGGCGCCAACACCCTGCTCGGCGTGACCACCACCGACTGGAAGTACATCCAGACCACCCGGCCCGAGCTCTACCATCTCGGCGACGATCCGGGAGAAGAGAACAACCTCATCGAAACCAAACCCCAGCGGGCCGCACCGGTGGCACGGGTCTACAGAGGCGCCCTCGAGAAGATGCTCCAAGCGCAGGTTTCGGGCGAGAAACGAGGCCGGGTCGAGACCGACCGGGAGGCGCTCGATCGGCTCGCGTCCCTGGGATACACCGGTTCGTCCGTTGATGAAGGCGGGCTGACCTTCGATCAGTCGCGGCCCGATCCCAAGGATCTGATCGTCCTCCACCGCGATCTCCAAAAGGTGCAGGCTCTGAAGTTCGAGAACAAGCGGCAGCAGGCGCGCGCGATCCTCAACCGCCTCGCCTCGGACGAGCCCCATTTCAAGGTCTTTAACCTTCTCGGCGAAATGGCCCACGAGGAAGGCCGTTCGACGGAAGCGGCCGGCTTCTACCGCCGCGCGCTCGCGCTCAACGGCGAGGACTATTTCGCCAACACCAACCTGGGAACGATCCTCGCCATCCAGGGCCGCTACGCCGACGCCCTCCCCTATCTGGAGAAGGCCCTCGCCATCAAGCCCGGAAACCCGACAGTGGCGCAAAACCTGGAGGTCGTCAGAAAAAATCTGCGGCCGAAAGGAGAGTAACCGGCCGGATCAGGAATCCCTGCCGCTAACGATCGACCGGTACGCGGCCTCGAGAAGTGCGGCGGAGCGGTCCCACGAATAGGCGGCGCATCGCTCGGCGCCCACCGCGGCGAGCCGGTGGCGGAGCTGGTCTTCTCTCGCCAGCATGTCGAGGGCGCGCGCCATTCCCGATCGGTCGTCGGGATCGAAATAGAGAGCCGCCTCGCCCGCCACCTCGCGGTGAGCGGGAATCGACGAACAGGCGATCGGTGTCCGGGCGGCCATCGCCTCGAGCAGGGGCAGGCCGAATCCCTCGCAGAGCGACGGCTGAATGAGGGCGATCGATTCCTCGATGAGGGCGGCTTTGGCCTCGTCGGTCACCACACCGGTGACGACGACCCCCCGGCTCGACCGCGCCCGCTTCACCATTTCGCGTCCGTGGCGCCCGGCGGTCGAACCGGCGAGAACGAGCAGGATGCCCGATCCGCTCTGGCCCACGAACTCGTCCCACCCTTCGAGCAGGGCGGCGATGTTCTTGCGCTTTTCGAGCCTCCCCATGGAGACGAAAAAGGGACTGGATATTCCATACTGGTCGAGGGTGTCGCCCACGCGGCGGGCGGGCGCGCCGGGAGTCAGCGCGTTTGGCACCACGTATGTTTTGCCCGGAGGGCAGAACCCGCGCCGCGTGAGCGCCGTTGCCGTTGCGGCCGAAACGGTGATCACACCCGACGCTCGGCGCAGATTGCGGCGCACGAAAAGCCGCGCCCAGAGGCGCCTCACGGGGGACGCGAAACGCCTGTCGACGAAACGGAGATCGTGCACGGTGAGAACCGTTCGACAGGTGCCGCCCAGCGGCAAGGGGAGCGTTTCGGCGGCGACGAGATCGTAACCGCCGGCGGCCGCCGCGCCGATCGCCGGGTGGCCGACGCCGGCGAGCCGCTGCCAGGGCGCCGCCCGCCGGGCCGATCGAACCTGGCAGCCCGCCGCGGCGAGCAGTTCGTCGAGACCCGCGTCGGGTGCGGTAAGGACCGTCACATCGAGACCCGCACGCTGAGCGGCCGCGCCGTAGAGGTGGATGAAGCGCAGACGCGCCCCGCTCGGCTCCCTGGTGATCGCCGTTCCGTCGACGACCACTCTGATGGGAGCGGCTCTGTCTCCATGGTCTCTGTCTCTGGGGGAGGAGTCTGACATCCGGTCGCCGCTCACTCTTCGGCAAGAAGCTCTTCGTAGAGATCGAGGTATTCGCCCGCCATGCTGGTCCAGGAGAAGGCGCGCACATGTTCGAATCCCCGTCGAATATACTCATCGCGCAGTTCGTGGTTTTTGTGGAGGGAAAGGATCGCCTCGCGCAAGCCGTTGACGTCGCGCGGTTCGAGCAGCATGGCGGCTTCCCCTACGATCTCGGGGATCGCCCCTCCATGGGTGGTGACCACCGGCGTGCCGCAGGCCATCGCCTCGAGCGGCGGCAGGCCGAATCCCTCGAAGAGCGAGGGATAGACGACGATCTCGGCAAGGTTGTAAAAACAGAGGAGGTCGTTGTCGGGCACGAATCCGGGCACGAAAACCTTCTCGTCGAGGCTGCTTTTTTCCACGCGGTGCTTCAAGTCGTTCCAGGCCGGACCGCGCACGCCGAGAAGAATGATGTTGAGGTCCCCCATGCCGGCCTCGAGAATCTCCTCGAAGGCGTCGAGCAGGGTGCTGAGGTTTTTCTTTTTCCTGAGGCTGCCCACGAAGAGCACGAAGGGCCCGTCGGGAATGCCGAATCCGTCGAGGAAGATCTCGCGGCTCGGCGGGTTCTCGAGTTTTTTGAAGAGGGGATCGACACCGTTGTGGATCACCGTCACCCGCCCCTCGGCATCGGGGTAGAGGAGCAGGATATTGCTGCGCGTCCGCTGGGAGACGGCCACGATCCGGTCGGCGAAGCGCGTGTTGAGAAAGAGCCAGGCGCGGTGGCCCTTGGAGACCTTTTCCACGCCCTTTTCCCTTTCGACCCAGGGGAGCTCGTGAACGGTGGCGATCTTCTTGCAGTGGCCGAGGACGGGCACGGCCGACACGGGCGAGTGGAAGATGTCGACCTTTTCCTTTTTGATCAGCGGCGGCAGGAGCCGTTCGCGCCAGAGATAGGAGGTGTCCGATTCGGAGAGATCGACGATGCGGAAGTTGGGGGGCAGCTCGAAGTCGAAATCGATCCACTCCTTGGCCACGAGGAGATACTCGTTCTCCGAGTCGATGCGGGTGAGCTCGCGCAGGAGATTGCGCTGCACCCTCTCGACGCCGGTGCGAAAAGGGGTACTCTGAATGCTGATGTCCCATGCGATCTTCATGGCCATCAGGATACCGAAATGGTCTCCGATTTCCAGCCCGAGACGCAAATGTGAGGATTGAACTTTCCGCGACAACGGCGCATAATGAAGGTCACCTTCCAATGGGTACCCCACCGTCTGCCGCACCCCTTCGATGTCCCTGTCTCAATAAAAATTGAGCGCCCTTCGCCGATCCGAATCGAGAGGAGAATCAATGAAGACCTTCACGAATTCCAAAAATCTGAACCGCCGGGCGCCCCGTCGTCACGCGGGGCTGCTCCCGGCTCTGGCCGCTCTTTTTGCGATCGCCCTCGTTCCGTTCGCCCTCGGTGGCGTTGCGGTGGACGAACTCCTCGACAATGTGCGGCAGGCGACGGGCCACTCCGCCATGCGGGACTGGGAGCACGGCATCCGGCTCGACGCACGGGGCGAGGCGCTCGGACTGAAGAGCCGCTTCGCCTATACCTTGATGGCCGACGGGCGGATCAGGAACGAGACGGTCTCCGAACTTCCCACGATCGAGGGATTCGACGGTGAGCGGGGGTGGCGCGTCGATTTCAGCGGTATGCCGTCGCCCGTCGAGTCGGTCGAGATCGAAATTCTCAAGCTCTCGTCATGGATCATCGGCGGCCACTGGCTCGATCGGTCTTGCCCGCTCGAGATCACAATGGACAGCGATGAGGAGAACGACGATCACCATGCGGTCAGGCTCGCTCTTCCCGGGGGGAGCATGCAGGCGGTGGTCACCATCGACAGCTCGACCATGCTCCCATCGAAGATGACCTGGAAGGTGGTCAACCACGAGGGCAGCGTCGCCCTCGACAGCGAGAAGAGTCACTGGCTCTACGAGGACTACCGATGGGTCAAGGGGCGTTCATCTTCCTTTCTTTTCCCCCACTCGATCGTGAACTCCCACGAGGGGTTGGTCACCACCCTCGCCGTCGACCGTCTGATCGAGGCTCCCGCCGACGCAGGCGACTCGTGCGCGTTCGTCACCGCGCGGCCCGCCGATACCCATTTCGACGCGCAGAAACCGGCCGCCGTGAAAATGACCCGCCTGCCGTCGGGCCACCTGCTCATCAGCCCGCTCGTCGACGGCAAGGATGTGGGCTCCTTTCTCTTCGACACCGGCGCGGGGATGAACGTGATCGACACGGCGGCGGCCGACACGCTCGGCCTGCGCGAGATCGGCCAGATTGCCGCTGCCGGCGTGGGCGGAGTCGAGATGCTTCCCTTCCGCAAGGCGCACAGCGTCGAGGTCGGACCGATGACGATCGACTATCCCATCTTCCTCGACGTCGATCTCGATTTCGTCTCCAAGGCTTTTGGCATAAAGATCGGCGGCGTGATCGGCCACGGCTTGCTGACGAGATGCCTCGTCGAGCTCGACATCATCGGCGAAGAACTCTCTCTCCACAAACCGGGCGCCTGGAACGATCGGGACGCAGCCTGGCAGGAGATCACCTTCATGAGCAACGACATGGTCATGACGGGGACGATTCCGAGCGGCCGCGAGGGGCGCTTCATCCTCGACACGGGCGCTGGGGGAAACGTGGCGTTCCATTCGTCCTTTGTCAGCCGCGAGGAACTCTTCGGCGAGGGGGGCGGACAGCCGGCCGGTTTCTCGGGCGGTGTGGGCGGCATGGTGGCCCAGTACGGGGGGACGATCGACTGGTTCGAGTTCGGCGGCCGCCGCCACAAAGATCTCTCCGTCGTGCGCCTCGACAACGAGGGCACCTCGTTCATGGATCAGTGCTGCCACGGGCTCATCGGCAACGCGCTCCTCTCAAAATCGAGACTGCTCATCAGCTATCCCGGAAAGCGGATCGCTTTTCTGGAGAGGAAATAAAAACAGGGGCCGCCATCACGGCAGCCCCTGTCGGATTGTATCAGTCGTCGATTTACGCCTCTTACATCAGAAGAGGCGCTCGCCTCTTACATCAGAAGAGGCGCGATCACCAGGCTCACGACGGCCATGAGCTTGATGAGGATGTTGAGCGAAGGTCCGGCCGTATCCTTGAAGGGGTCGCCCACGGTGTCGCCCACCACGGCGGCCTTGTGCGGATCGGAGCCCTTGCCACCAAAGTGGCCGCCCTCGATGTGCTTCTTGGCATTGTCCCAGGCGCCGCCCGTGTTCGACATGAAGAGCGCCATCATCACGCCCGCGGCGGTCACGCCGGCGAGCAGGCCGCCGAGCATCTCGGGCTTGCCGAGGAAACCGACAGCGACGGGAACGGCGACGGCGATCAGGCCGGGCATCATCATCTGCTTGATGGCCGCAGCGGTGGAGATGTCCACGCAGCGGCGGAAGTCAGCCTTCGCCTTGCCTTCCATGAGGCCGGGGATCGTCTTGAACTGGCGGCGCACCTCTTCGATCATGGAGAAGGCCGCCTTGCCCACGGCGGCCATGGCAAAGCTCGAGAAGAGGAAGGGCATCATCGCGCCGAGCAGTACACCGACCATGACCTTGGGATTCATGATGTCGATGGTCATCGGAATTCCGCCGCGGTTCGCGGCGATGGTGGTCGTGAAGGCGCTGAAGAGAGCGAGCGCGGTGAGCGCCGCCGAGCCGATGGCGAAACCCTTGCCGATGGCGGCGGTCGTGTTGCCCACGGCGTCGAGCTTGTCGGTCCGCTCGCGCACTTCGGGGCCGAGGCCGGCCATTTCGGAGATTCCGCCGGCGTTGTCGGCGATCGGGCCGTAGGCATCGACGGCGAGCTGGATGCCCGTGGTCGACAGCATGCCGAGGGCGCCGATGGCGATGCCGTAGAGACCGGCGCACTCGTAGGCGACGATCACGGCGCCGCTGAGGCAGATCGCCGGAAGGGCGGTGCTTCTCATACCGAGGGCGAGGCCGGCGATGATGTTGGTCGCCGCGCCCGTCTCGGACGCCTTGGCGATCCCCTGTGCGGGGCCCTTGTTCTCGGCGGTGTAGTACTCGGTGATGAGACCGATGGCGATGCCGCCGGCGAGGCCGGCGATGGTGGCCCAGAAGACGCCCATCGACGTGTAAACGGTCTCGCCAACGGTCCACGTCTCGGGGAGAACGCGTTCGATGACGAAGTAGGAGACGATGACCATCAGGATGCCGGCGCCGAAGGTGCCGATGTTGAG
>Ga0180430_10000208_pt1 | contig 67986 bp, 44 predicted proteins | sample SS_ome_9_FD_132999 | JGI IMG/M metagenome (GOLD analysis project Ga0180430, IMG submission 132999) | Hypersaline lake sediment archaeal communities from the Salton Sea, California, USA - SS_1_S_2 metaG | ecosystem: Environmental > Aquatic > Non-marine Saline and Alkaline > Hypersaline >...
CGGCCCTGAAACCCGTGTGGGCGAATGCCGAGGGCGTCGTGGCGACCCCCGAACGCAACCTCCTTCAACGACTCTTCGGGGCGGACGAGAAGGGTGAGTTCGCGGTGATGAAGTTTCGCTACGACCTGAAAAAGATCACCGACTTCTTCGGAGACGGCAAATTCGGGCCGAAGGACTTTCGCTACTATGTGAGCGCCGGCGGGGGAGACCGGATCAAGTTTCTTCTCGGATTCCGCGAGGAGGGCGGCTGGACCGTCGAGCAGTTCAAGCAACGCGATTCCGCCTTCGATCAACAGTGCAAACGCGCGGCAACCAACCGCCGCACCTTCTTCTACTACTACGTGGCACCCGACAGCTTCGACACCTATCTCGAGGCCCGCACGATGTCGGAGTTTCACCGCGTTCCGGCGGGGTGGACCATCTGGGAGGGAGACAGGCTGGAAATGCGGGGCATTCCGGAGCGCAGCACGGTGGAATACAACCTCGATACCCTTCCCGCCGGCGACTACCGGCAGATCGCCCACTCGGTCGGCCCCTTTCTCGTCGAGGAGTTGAACAAGGAGCGCGAGGAATTCGCCGATCGCGTCGCAGCCGCCGTTCCCGAGGATCTCGAGGGTCCGGAGAAACAGAAGTTCATCGCCGAGTTGACGGCTCACCGGAACCAGTGGAACGCGCGCCAGTTCCAGTCCTACGCGGTCGATCCCTTCAAGGCGGCTCTCGCGGCCTCGAAGGCATCGGGACAGGCGATCGTCCAGGTCGAGATTCACCCCCCCGAGATTCCCCACATCCGCGTGTTCAAGCCCTCGCGGCCGCCGGCAAAGCCACCGGAGCCACCCCAGCCGGAAGAAGAAAAACCGGAGGAAGAGCCCCCGACAGGCGGAACCCGGCTCATCCTTGACTGATTCTCTCGAGCCGGGACAGGAGCGCAAGCGGTGTCGCCACGCTCCGGAATCCGCGAACGGCGGATCCTCGTCGGCAGACGGACGGTCGACCGGCATTTGGGTCACGTTTGAGAAAAATCATAAAAATTTGTTTCTTTCACAAGAAAACACATTGCGTTTCCGGCTCAGCCACCTACCGTTTTCCTTCGCTCTTGCCCCTCCGCACAAACATCAACCCACTCGTGCTTATCGATTAGTTTACCACTGAGTTACACACATATCCCTCCTCCCCCCCCCCATTTCCATGATTCTCCCCCAATTGTCTCCGTCGGAATGGCCTGTGATGAACGTCGTATGGGAACACGGTCCCATTCGTGCGAAGTCGATTCACCGCATCCTCGCGGAAGAAGGCCATCCTCACGACCTGGATTCGGTCAAGACCTACCTGGCCCGCATGCTCAAGAAAGGAGCCGTCGCCTCCACGCGCGAGGGCAAAGCCTATCTCTACAGTTCCATCGTCTCGCGTGAGGCGATGGTGGAGGCCGAACTCGAACGCTGCTGGAGAAAGCTCCCGGTTCCCGTGCGTGGCAAGGCCGTCAAGCACATCTGCTCGATGGTCCGGGAGGAACTGCAGACTGAAGACGTGCAGGACATCCTCACTCTCTTCAAGGCGCAGGTCTGACCGGCGTCCCTGCCTCAGGCGTCTGCTCCGCTCTCATCCGCCCTTATCCGCCCGCTCCCACGCGGGCAGGTGCAACTCCCGGATCGCTCCCATGATCCTGTCCGCGATCTTCTCGTAGCGCTGCTTCGTCGACAGGGATTCGTCGTCGATGAGATCGAAGCAGTCGACCGGCTCGCCTGCCATGATCGTGACCGGGCAGGGGCGGATCAGCGTCGATCCGCGAGGCATCGCCTTCTCCGCTCCGAAAATCCGCATCGGTAACACCGGGACACGGGCCTTCGAGACGATCATGCCGATACCCGGAGCGGCCTTCTCTTTCATCGTGCCGTCAGGAGAGCGCTCTCCCTCGGGAAAGATCACCACTTTCTCTCCCGACCGGAGCAGGGAAATCACGTAGCGCAGCGTCGACAACTCCGGCTTCTGCTGGTCCACCGGGATGGCGTTGACGCGCGGATAGAGATAGCTCGAGACGGGATTGTCGAAGAGCGTCTTCCGGGCGAAAAAGTGCAGTGGCTCGTCGAAGGCGGTGCCGATCAGCGGAGGATCGAGGAAGCTGACATGGTTCGATGCGATCAGCATCCCTCCGTTTTCCCGGCAGCGGGAGATGATTTCGGGATTCACGACTCGCTGCGAGAGATACCCTTTTGCGAGGGCGTTCGACAGCGAATGTCCGATTCGATACCAGAAAGTCATGGCCCGGGGAGACTAGCGCGGATTCCGGAAACCGGTAGGGGAAATTTCCCGGGACCTCGCGAGGGCGACCCGTCCGGGGAGGCGTTGCATTTCGGTGGCTCCGGGCCAAGATGTCACCATGACGGATCGATTTCTCCACCGGCGCCGCGTCGAATTCGCCGATACCGACGTCGCCGGGATCATGCACTTCTCGAATTTCTTCCGTTTCATGGAAGTGACCGAGCACGCCTTCTACCGGTCGCTCGGATTCTCGGTGCATCCCTTCCGGCGCACCGGTGAACCGGGACCCGAGCCGGCGGTGGGCTGGCCTCGCGTCCACGCCTCGGCGGACTTTCGCCAACCGCTTCACTTCGAGGAAGAGATCGAGATCGAATTGCTCGTCGAGGAGATCCGCAGCAAGACGATCGGTTACTTTTTTCGCTTCTGGAAGCATCCCGACCGGGAACCGGACCGGCGGGAGATCGCGGCCGTCGGCCGGTTCACGGTTGTCGCCGTATCGATGGATCCCGAGAGCGGCCGGATGAAGGCGGTCGCGGTTCCCGAGGAAATCCGCGCCGTTATCCAGGAAGCTCCCGAGGGTTCGATTCCCGCGGCCGGTTCATGATTCGCCCTCCGTGGCGCGAAGCCGCCAGCGCCCCCTTTCGTTCACCCGTCGCCTCCTCACCATGTCCGAAACCCCATCACGCCGCGAGATCGAAACACGCCAGCTCGAACGCCTTCGCTCGCTCGTTGCCGAACTGGCGGGCGGCAACGCGTTCTACCGCGATCGCCTCGCCGCCGCCGGCGTCGATGAATCCATCGGCTCGCTGGCGGAGTTCTCCCGGAAAATGCCGTTCACGACGAAGATGGATCTCGTCTGGGATCGCGAGGAGTTCCCCCCCTACGGCACCAACCTCACCTATCCGCTCGAGCGCTATTCGCGCTACTGCCAGAGCAGCGGGACCACCCGCGGACCGCTTCCTTCACTCGACACCGCGGAAAGCTGGTCCGCCATGCTCGATTGTTGGGACCGGGTCTACGAGGCGGCGGGCATCGACACGGGGGAAACGATCTTCTTCGCCTTTTCCTTCGGTCCATTCCTCGGTTTCTGGACGGCCTTCGAGGCGGCGACACGGCGGGGCAACCTCTCGATCCCGGGCGGGGGCCTGAGCAGCCAGGCCCGTCTCCAGGCGATGGCGGCCCACGACGCCGCCGTGCTCTGCTGCACGCCGACCTACGCGCTGCGCCTGGGAGAACGCCTCGCCGAGCAGACCGACGAGGACCTCCGGGCCTACCGTCTGGGAAAGATCGTCGTCGCCGGGGAACCGGGGGGCAGCCTGCCCGAGGTCCGCGAGAAACTGTCCGAACTCTGGCGGGGAGCCGCCGTCTTCGATCACCACGGCATGACCGAGGTCGGACCCGTCACCTACGAGCACCCCGGGAAACCCTGCAGTCTCTGCGTCATCGAGGACGCCTATTTCGCCGAAGTAATCGATCGCGAGACCCAACGCGAGGTCGATCCCGGTGAACGGGGCGAGCTCGTCCTCACCACTCTCACCCGCGCGGCGGCTCCCCTGCTTCGCTACCGCACCGGGGACCTCGTCCAGAAGGCCTACTTCGCGGAATCCGAAAGCCGCCCTGCCACATTCTGCCTCGAGGGCGGAATCCTCGGCCGCGTCGACGAGATGGTCGTCATCCGGGGGGTCAATATCTACCCGACCGCGGTGGAGAAGATCATTCGTGGATTCTCCGAGGTGGCGGAATTCCAGGTGATCCAGACCACCCGCGAATCGATGGCGGAGCTCGAAATCCTGGTGGAGCCGACCGGTGACTCTCCCGACGGACTGGCCGACCGGATCGCGCGGGAACTCGCCGACGCTTTCACCCTCCGCATCCCCGTCCGTGTCGTCGGCGAAGGTTCCCTGCCCCGTTTCGAATTCAAGTCGAAACGCTGGATCAAGCAGTGAGGAGAGGGCCCGTCCTCCGGGCCGGTTTGCCTCGCTTCGCCCCGGTGGCACGCCGCCCGGTTGCTGCCCGCGGTTCGCCATCCTCTCTCCGTCTCTTGACCGGACGCCACGATGCGGGCAGCTTTCGCCGGGCCGCGACTCCGTGCAGAGCGCGCCCTTCCCTGTCATGAGCGAACCCATCCTGAAACTCGAGGCGGTGACGAAGTGGTACGATTCCGCACCCGGACGCCGCATTCTCGACGAACTCGATTTGTCCATCGCCCCGGGCGAGTGCTTTTCGATCGTCGGCCCGTCGGGCTGTGGCAAGAGCACCCTGCTGAATATCCTCGGCACCCTCGACCGGCCCTCCGAGGGGTCGGTCACCGTGGCCGGCACCGCGACTTCCGGCCTGGGAGAACACGAACTCGCCGCGCTTCGTGCCGCCCATTTCGGTTTCATCTTCCAGATGCACCACCTCCTTCCCCAGTGTACCGCTCTCGAGAACGCCCTCGTTCCCACCCTGGCCCTGCCGGAAAGACCGGATCCGAAGGAGGCGGCCGACCGGGCGACGGAGTGGTTCGAGAAGGTGGGTCTGGGCAGCAAGCTCGCGAGCCGTCCGGCCCAGCTCTCCGGCGGTGAGCGACAGCGCGTCGCGGTGGTTCGGGCGCTGATCAATCAACCGAAGCTCCTCCTCGCGGACGAACCGACCGGAGCCCTCGACGAGGACAACGCCGCGCGGCTCATCGATCTCCTCGTCGAGTTGAACCGCGATTCCGGAGTCTCGCTCGTGGTCGTTACACACGACCGCGAACTCGCGGGCCGGATCGGCGCGGTTCGGACGCTGAACCGGGGCAAGCTCACCGACGCCGCTGGCTGATTCCTCGCACCTTACCGACCGTCCGCAACGGTGTCGTGATCCCATGAATCTCTCCCGCTTCACCTTCCAGTCTCTCGTCCATTACCGCGGTATCAATCTCGCGGTGCTCGGCGGCGTCGTCCTCACCTCGGCGATCCTCAGCGGGGCCCTCGTGGTCGGTGACTCCGTCAAGGAGAGCCTGCGCCAGAACAGCGCCGCCCGCATCTCGGGTGCGGGACCGATCCTTGTCGGGGGCGAGCGCTTCCTCACGGTCGATCTCGCCGAACGAGTCGCCACCGGGCTGGACTCCCCGGATTCCGTGGTCGCACCGCTCCTCCAGGTCGAGGGAACCGTCGCCGCCCGGAACGAAGGACGGAGGGCCAACCGCGTCCAGATCGTCGGCGTCGATGACCGATTCTGGCTCCTTTCCCGGGCGGGATCTCCTCCCGAAGAACTCGCCGGGGACGACTGGATGGCGGTCAACCGACCCCTCGCCGACCGGCTCGGAGCCGAAACGGGTTCCACGTTGATCGTCCGAGTGGAAATCCCCGGTCAGATCTCGAAGGATGCGCCGCTCTCCGGCGAATCCGAGCAGACCGTCCCCTTCACGGAGAAGATCACTACCGTGGTCGGCTCCGATCATTTCGGTCGCTACTCCCTGCGTGCCGAGCAGGTTCCGGCACCGACGATATTCGTCCCGATCTCCCAACTCCAGGAGACCCTCGAACTCCCGGACAAGGCGAACGTCTTTCTCGGATCCCGCGCGATCGATCCGGAGTCCTTCGCCTCGGCCGTGGAATCGCAGTGGCAACTCTCCGACATCGCGCTCTCGCTCGCTCCGCTCGCCGACTCCCCACGGAGTCAGTTGCTCAGCGAGCGTGTCTTTTTCGACGCCCCCACCGTTGCGGCGGTGCGAGGGGTCGACGAAACCGCCACGCCGATTCTCACCTATCTCGCGAACGACATCGTGGCGGACGGAGGAGCCACCCCGTATTCCATGGTCGGCGGCGCCGTCCCCGGATCGACCCCACTCGTGCCGGAGGATCTCGAAGAAGGGGAAATCGTGATCAGCGACTGGCTCGCCGATGATCTCGGAGCCGGCTTGGGCGACACCCTGACACTCGAATACTACGCGATGGAAACCGGGCGCCAACTGGTGGAAAAGAGCGCTGCGTTCACGGTCGCCCACGTGCTCCCGATCGGTCAGGAGGGCTGGGACGCGAGCTGGACGCCCAACTTTCCCGGCATCTTCGACGTGGAAGACCTGGATTCGTGGGAGCCCGGCATCCCCGTGGACCGGGACAGGATCCGCCAGAAGGACGAGGATTACTGGGACACCTATCGCGCCACCCCGAAGGCGTTTCTCTCTCTCGCCGACGCCCGAAAGCTCTGGGCGAACCGGTTCGGGGATACCACCGCGGTTCGCCTCGCCGGTCCCGGCAATACGGGATCCGCCGCCTTCGCCGATTCCCTTCGCGAGAAACTGGACCTCCCCTCGCTCGGCATCGCCTTCCGTGATCTCGCGGCCGAGGCCGAAGGCGCGGTCGCGCAGTCCTTCGACTTCGGCCAACTCTTCGCCTACATGAGCTTCTTCCTCATCCTCTCCGCGCTCGTGCTGGCGGGACTGGTCTTCGTCTTCGGGATCGAACAGAGAAGCTCGCAGGTGGGCCTGCTCCTCGCCCTCGGATTCACCCGGGGCCGGGTACGCCGCCTCTTCCTGAGAGAGGCCGCGCTGCTTTCCGTCGCCGGGGGCCTCCTCGGACTCGCGGTGGGCTGGCTCTACACGCGACTCGCTCTCGTGGGAATGTCCGGCGCCTGGCGCAAAGCGGCCGCCGGCATCGAGTTCGTCTATCACGTCCGCATCGTAAGCCTCGCCGTTGCCTTTCTCCTGACCGTCCTGTTCGCCCTCGGCGCGGTCTGGCTCGCGAGCCGGCGCATCATGGCATTCCAACCGAGCGAGCTGATCACGGGATCGGAAGACCTCGGAGGCGGCCGCCGGACCTCGTGGTGGGCCCGGTTCCGCGATGTGACCGGAATCGCGGCATCCCTCGCGGGAGGTCTCGGCTGTCTCTTCGCCCCGAAACTCCCCGGATCGATGGCGGAGCAGGGACTCTTCTTCGGTGCCGGATTTCTCTTCACCCTCGCGGGCGTGTTCGCCTCGTCACTCTTGATCGGGCGCCTCGGAAAACCGGCCCCGACCCTGACTTCGCTCGCCGCGCTGGGCCGTCAACACACCGTCCGGCGGCGGGGACGCTCTCTCGCCGTGATCGGACTGATGGCGGCCGGCGTCTTCATGGTCACGGCGATCAATTCCTTTCGTCTCGAAGGTTCCCGCGGAGCGGACCGGCGCGACTCGGGAACGGGAGGCTTCGCCTGGGTGGGCGAATCCACGCTGCCGGTCTACGAGGACCTGAACAGCGTCCAGGGGCGCGAGAAGCACGGTCTCGACAGCGTGACCGAATCGCCCGGAGAGGTCGACCTCCTGTCGCTCCGGGTCAGCGATGGCGACGATGCCAGCTGCCTCAATCTGAACCGGGCCCAGCGCCCCCGGATCATGGCCGTCGCGGCCGGTCGCATCGCCGCACTCGATCCCTTTTCCTTCACCGCTGTCGAGGGGACACACGAGTCCTCGCCCTGGGAGGTTCTCACCGCACCACCGTCCGAGGAGGATGGGGTCCCGGTCATTCCCGGAGTGGTCGATCAGAACACCGCCGCCTATGCGCTCCAACTCGGACTGGGGGACACCATCGCCTACCAGTCGGCCGCGGGCGATCCCTTCCGTGTGCGGATCGCAGGGCTACTCGCCACCTCCATCCTCCAGGGGAATATCGTGATTGCGGAAGACGCATTTCTTCGCCTCTACCCCGATGCGGGCGGCTATCGCTACTTCCTGCTGGACAGTCCCGACCCGGAGAAGGCGGACGCGACCGCCGCGCATCTTACCCGCATGTTCGGAGATCTCGGCCTCGCGATGCGCCCCGCCTCGGACCGGCTCAACGACTTCAATGCGGTCCAGAACACCTACCTGAGCATCTTCTCGACACTCGGCGGTTTGGGGGTACTCCTCGGCACGGTCGGACTCGCCATCATCGTGGGCCGAAACGTGCTGGAGCGGCGCGGACAGCTCGGCGTGATGCAGGCGATGGGCTTCACCCGGCGTTCCCTGGCCGGCATGGTACTCGCCGAGCACTGGTTTCTCCATGCCTCCGGCGTCCTGCTGGGCCTCCTCGCGGCGGCGATCGCGGTGATTCCGAAACTGCAGGGAGGACTTGCCGGCATTCCACTCGGCCTCCTGGCAGGATTGAACGGGGCCATCCTCACCGGCGGCCTCGTCTTCTGCTGGCTTGCCGCCCGCGTCGTGGTCCGGGGAGAACTCATGGACGACCTGAGAAGAGAATGACGATCTCCGCGCGCATTCCCGCATCCCCGGGCGGAAGGTGCCGGTTGGGCTTCCCGGCGCGCCTCCTCCGCCGGACCGTCACGGCGGGAGCTGTGGCCCTGCTCTTCTCCAGCACCGCCTGTCGAGCCGGTCCGAAAGGCGAGGAAGGTGAGTCCGGTCCGGATGACGAGGAGAAGAAGTCTCCCGTTTTTTTTGCCCAGAAGTTTCTCTGGGACGATGACGGCGGACCGGAGGGGTTCACCCCCATCCGCGGTAGGTGGCGTGTCGATGGAGACGCCGATGTGCTCCGCATCGCGCCGGAACCCCTCATCGATGGTTGGATCGAATTCGGTCCCGAGATGCGCGAACAGGGCGCCGGTGTCTTTGCCGTCGCAAGAGCGGGTGCGCCTCCCCGGATTCGACCCCGTTTCGGTGTCGGCCTCTTCGGGAAAAACGGATTCCAGCTTCGTCTCTCGGCCGGCCCCGGCACGATCGAGATCGTTCGCCACGGGGAATCTCTCGTGTCGGCCCCTTTCGCGTGGGAAGCGGACGTGGCGTGGCACTTCGATCTCCGGGTGGAGGCGACCGGCGAGAAAGCGCCCGCATGGGTCGTCAGCGGACGCATCTGGAGGGAGGGAACGGAGCGCCCCTCCGATCCCCAACTCACCCACCGGGCCCCTGCCGACACGCTTCTCTTTCCCCTGGCCGGGCGCGCCGTCCTCATCGCGACCCCGTTTTCCGGCGAACCGGTGTCGTTCGTCGAGACGAAACTCTACCGGGGCGCATGGAGCGACGAGATCGCGGGCGCGCCGAAGGAAGGAGAAAGACCGGAGGACGGAGGTCCGAACGAGGACTCGTGTGGCGAATCGGAGGAAGAGGACTGATCGGATCACCGGGCGAACGCCGGCGTCGCTACTGCACGAGGGGATCGCTGTTCCGGTCCCGGCCCTGCGTCTCGAGATAGCTGAGACTCTCGGCCGCCTGCGCATAACACCGGTCGGCCGGACCGGCCTCTCCGAGCCTGGCAAAGGCATCTCCGAACCGGCGAAAGAGCGACTCGAGCCTCTCGTGGTACCGCGAGCGCAGCGGCTCCGGAACGGAGTTCCCCGACTCGAGGGTGGATAGGACGGACTCGGCAGCCTCGACCCCTTTTTCGGCGACGTCTTTCGCCTTGTCCGACTCGTTCTCCAGGAAGAGGAGGTGACCGAGCCGTGCCTCGGCGAGCGCGAGCCGCCCCTCGAGGTGATCCGGATTCCGGTTCACGGCCTCGTCGAGCGCCTCGATCCCCCGGACCGAGAGCCGGAATCCCTCGGACCACTGGCCCGCCTCGCGCTCGATCGCGCCGAGATGCTGCAGGCTGCGGCAGTGGAGGATCGCCACCTCGACGTCTTCCGGATTCTCGTTCCGGAGCGGGGCGAGCAGGCGCAGCGCCTCGTTGTAGACCTGGTCGAGATCAGCCGGTTCCGCGTCGCTCATCGAGAACAATTCGCCCAGTTCGAGATAACTCTCGGCCATCTGGAGAGACTGCAGGGGAGTGAATCCCCGCACATCCTTCACCCGTTCGATCGATTCCATCGCCGCGATATGCGCATCGATCGCTTCGCCGGGACGGTCGGCCCCGCGCAGGGCCTTCGCGACGCGGAACTGGAGCTTCCCGATCAATTCGTTGGGCACCCCCGAGTCCGGCGACGATTCCCCCAATCCGTCGGCGAGATCCGCGGCATGGGCATAGACCGCGATGGCATCATTGTAGCGCTTGTGGGCGTGGAGGGCGTTGCCGTAGAGGAAACTCGTACCGGCCTGGCGGAGGACCAGAGCGGTATCGTTGGGGTTTCGCTCGAGCACCTCGCCGAAATAGCGGACCGCCTCGGCGAGATGGACGACGGCCTCCTCACCGATCGGATTGGCGAGCAGGCTGCCGATGTTCTCGTGGCAGTCCCCCAGCCGGCGAAGGGAGTCGGTAACCGCCTCGGTTCCTCCCCGGCGGTTGGTGAGAACGGCGTCCAGCGCCTCGATCGCAAGCCGGAACTGGTCGAGGGCCGTCTCGGTGTTTCCCATCTTTCGCTCGATGTGGGCGAGACTGTGACGGGCGCGCGCCGCTTCGATGAGCGATTCCTCGCCTCCACCCGAACCGGCAAGTATCCTGCGATAGTAGTCCCGGGAGTCCTCGAGATCCTCGGCCCGCATCGAAGCCACGCCCGTTCCGCCCGCGTTTGTTCCCTGGGCGACCTGGGAAAAGAAGACATCCGCCGCCTCCCGCGATTGCTTCAGGTCGGAGACGGTCTCCTCCCAGCGCTCGTCGAGTTGATTGATGTGAGCGCGCTGGTCGGTCACGACGCGATCCAGCTCCGACACCTTGTTCCGGAAATCGTGCGTCTTCTCGAGATAGTCGAAGAGAAAGTAGGTCGCCGCCACGAAGGACATGCCGAGCACGATCGACACCACGCGGGCCCCTGCCAGTTTCGCCCGCTGGCGACGACGCTCGGCGTCGAGCTGTTCCATCCCTTCGCGAAGAGCCCGCTCCTGATCCATCTCGCGAAAACGATTTCGCACCTCGCGCAAATCGACCGGACGCTCCTCCGGATCGATCGCGAGGCACGCGTCGATGATCGCTCGATACCGCTCGATCTCGGCGCACCCTCCCGCCTTGTCCTTCCACCGGTAGCCGGGCGTCTCCCGCACGATGCGGGCGAATGCCTCCGGATCGACCGGGACCGGGCGCCCGCCGTTCTTGGCGATCAGGCGCTCCCTCTCCTTGAAGTAGCGCCGGCCCCGAGGCAGTTCCCGGTTCACGAGATAGAAGGCGATCGCACCGAAGCGATAGACGTCCCAACGCTGAGCGGCCCCGTCGGACCAACGGCACCCTCCGCACTCGAGCTGCTCGGGTGGAGCGAAATAGGTATTCTCGTCGAGATAAATGTGGTGGACGTCACCGACCATGCCCGTGCCGAAGTCGGCAACACTGAGTCGGGCGCCGGATTCGTCCCCGTCCACGAAAATGTTGCCCGGATGAAGATTTCCGTGCACCACGCCATGCTTGTGGGCATGCCCCATCGCCTCGGCGACCTGGCGAATCCACTCCCACGCGAGCGACTCCCCCTGCGGCAGACGGCTCGCCAGGGTCTTGCCCTGGGCGAGATCCATGAAGACGAAGTAGGGCGTCTCGTCGAAGCGAAAGCGGGGGACGGGAACGATCCCGGCATGGCCGGGCATGCGATCGAAGCGGCGAAAGTTTCGCTCCAGGAACCTCCGGTCGATCGACATCGGACTGAAGCGCTTGAACGCCCCCTCTCGCCCGGTGCTTTTCTCCCGAACGCGAAACACTTCGCCCGCGCTCCCTCGTCCCAGCGATTCTCCGATCTCCAAATCTGGGAATTGCTCGTCCGTCATGCAGAAAATTTTGCAAATAATACCATGGCGACCCTGAATTTGCCACTTTTATTAAAATTATTAGAAACTGTATCAGCTTCGCCCGGCTCTCGATCCCGGGCCTTCGTTCCTCGGAACACGGGGTGTCCTTTTTCCCCTCTCTTGTCATTTCCCCGTATTCCGAGTCGTGCCGCGAGACATTTCTGCGAAAATTTCCGCCATCCCGCCGCGCTACCGGGTAAAATCTCGAAACCGGCCCGCGTCACGATGCATCACCGATCACGGAAACGGAGAGGCGGCGGTGATGAGGCGCACGCCGGTGCTCGAACAGGAAGATTCCCTGCCACGTACCGAGACGCATTCGCCCGTCCATCACGGGAACGACTTCGGACGTACGGGTGAGAGCCATGCGCAGGTGGCTCGGACTGTCATCGGGCCCCTCGCATGTGTGGACCAGGAAAGGGAGAGTCTCCGGAACGAGGTGATCGAAGAATGCGTGGAGGTCCGTTCGCGCGGACGGATCGGCATTCTCCATGATGACGAGGCTCGCGCTGGTATGCTCCACAAAGACGGTTACCTGCCCGTTCCCGACCCCCGACTCGGCGACGATACGGCGAACGTCCCCGGTGATTTCGTAGGTCCCCTTTCCCGAGGTCGAAACGGTGAAACCGCCGGTATGCACGCGAGTCATGGCTTGCCGGGTAGAAGGTAGCAGACCGCCTCCCGGTCGTTTCGCACGAGCAGGATCCGGCCCGCGAGGGCGGGGGCATTCCACGTCATGGAATCGAGAGCCTCGATGCGGCCCGACTCGACGAATTCCTCGGGACTGGCGCGACCGATGGCGACCGCTCCCGGTTCGCTCTGGATGAGAAGATGATCCCCCACCAGGAGCTGCTGGCCGAACCCGTATCGCTCGCTCTTCCAGATCCTTTCACCGGTCTCGATCTCGACACAGGCGAGTCGCCCTTCGTCAAGCAGGTAGGCAAACCCCTCCCGGACGGAGGCGGAACTGAACTTGGTCTTCAAGCGCAGGGACCTCCAGATCTGTTCCGCTCCCCATGCATTCCCGTCCCGCGTCACCTCGATCAGGAGGGAACCCATCCCGTAGCTGGCCGTCACCAGTAGTCTCCCCTCGCCTGCATCCATCGGCTGCGCCACCTTGGGAAACGACCCCGGCCACGATATCCTCCACAACTCCTTGCCCGTCGCCGGCTCGACACCGGACACGTCCTTCGCATTCACGCTCACGACCTGTTCGACACCGTGCAGGGTCATGAGCCGGGGCGAACTGTAGCTGGCCCCGTTGCCGACATAGTTCCACTCCACGTCGCCCGTCTCCAGATCGTAGGCGGTGAGCGTCGAACCCGGCTCCTGGGCGCCGCTCACGATCACGATGCCCGCCTCCTCGAGCACCAGGGGGGAGGTGCTTTTTCCCCACTCCGGAATGGCCCCGTCGAAGTCCTCGAGCACGTTGCTCTTCCAGACGTTCTCGCCCGTTTCCCGGTCGATGCAGTTCACGATGCCGGTGGAACCCAAAGTGTAAACCCGGTCGCCATGAATGGTGGGAGTCGCCCGCGGCCCCTCCCCACTCATGCGCGCCCCGGCCCCCCGCAATTCGGTCATGACGGCGAGGAACCGGACTCCCTCGTCGGCGTGTTTCCAGACCCTCTGTCCCGTGACGAGGTCGTAGCAGGTCACGCATTCATCCTCACCGAGTTGCTCCTGCGTATAGACCCGCCTACCGGCGACGGAGAAACTCGACCATCCCGCACCCATGGGGCGCCGCCAGATCTCTTTGGGAGGTGTCGTTTCCCAGTCGAATGACACCGTCTCCCCGGGCAGAATCGCGTTCCGGTCCGGGCCGAAGAATTGGGTCAGGTCACGAGCGGCCGACAGGAGTTCTTCGCCCGGAGGATTCGCGTCGGCGATCGCCGCGCCCCGGGTAGGCTCGGCGGGCACCCCCTCGACGGACTGCCACCTCGGAACGAACTTCGGCAACGACGTGCCTGAAAGCGATCCCTCGTAGCGAAAGAGATAGCCGAAGGCGACGCCGAGAACGACGAAAACCGCAACGGTCAGGACGGTGCGCAGGAGCCTCCGGTGCCACTTTCCCCACCCGAGGACCAGATACCAGAAGAGAAGGAGACCGATCCACAGGACCGGGGTCACGAGGATGACCCAGTAGTAGAGCGACTCCTCCTTCGAGAGCGCCCAATAGACGATGAGCGGTCCGCTGAGAATGACTGCGAGAAGGGTGATGACGCGGATGGTGTCCTTCATGGAGAGACGGGTTCGAGGGAAGCGATGACCCGCGCAGAATACGGGCCTGCGTTCTCCCGTGGCAAGACCGCAGGCTGACGCGGAAACGCGATTCGCTTCCCGCCGCACCGGAGCCCCTCTCGTAGAGGTGCCCCGGTCCGGGCAAATCCCACACTTTCCCCTTGAGAGGCTCCCGCTTTACCCGGATATTTCGGTCTATGTCGGCTACTGGCGCGAACAGGCAAATGGGGAATGGCGTGCGCATGCTGCTGACGATGGCATGCATCGTGGTCGTCGTGACCGGCCTGAAGTCCGCCTCCGAATTGTTCATTCCCATCTTCCTCGGCCTGTTCCTCGCGATTCTCTCAATGCCGGTGCTGAACTGGCTCACGGCACGGGGTTTTCCCCGCCCGATCGCGATCCTTCTCACGATCGGCGTGGATTTTCTCGTGATCGGCGGTCTCGTCTTCGTCGCCTCCGGAGCCATTCCCGAGTTCCAGGACAAGCGGGTCGTCTACGCCGAGAACATGCGGAAGCTCTTCCTCGATTTCTCCGAGAATGCCGACCAACAGATCGAACGATTCAGTGGATTCTGGACCCACTCCGAGGAGGGGGAGGAGATCCTCCCACCCGAGGATCTCGAGGACCAGCAGATTCCCACTTTCCGGGAGCTCTTCAACCGCTACTGGGACTCGACGAGAATCGTCGATGCGCTCGGCAGTTTCGACATCGTCTCCCGCTTCACCTCGATCGCCTCGAAGTCGTTCTTCGCCTTCGTGATCATGGTCTTTCTTCTCGCGGAATCCGGGCGCTATCTCGACAAGGTGCAGGGCGTCCTGCGTATCGGCGGCCCCGACCTGCGCCGCTTCCAGAATTCCTCCCAGGACTTCCAGCGCTACCTCGGCATCAAGACGATCGCCAGCGCCGCCACAGGGGTCCTCGCGGGAGCGGCGTGCTCCATTCTCGGGGTCGATTTCGCGATCCTCTGGGGGCTCGTCGCCTTTCTCTTCAACTACGTGCCCGTGATCGGCTCCATCGTGGCCGGCTTTCCCCCCGCATTGCTCATGCTGATGGAACGGGGTTTCTGGCCCGCGATGATCGTGGTCGCGTGCTACTTCGCCATCAACATCGCGATCGGAAATTTCATCGAACCGATGATGATGGGGCGCCGCTTCGGGATCAGCACCCTCGTGGTGATCCTCTCGGTCATGGTGTGGGGATTCATCTGGGGACCCGTCGGTATGTTTCTCGCCGTCCCGCTCACCATGATGATCAAGGTCATGCTGGAGAACAGCCCCGACCTTCGCTGGATCGCGGTCATGATGGGAAAGAATGTTCCCGCACCGGTCCATCACGGAAAGCTCACCCATCCTCCTCCCGACGTGGTCGACGAGATGGTGGAGGGCTAGACATTTCGCGTGACAAGGATCGCGGGTGCGGTTTCATCGACGGTCATGGTCATTCCACCCGCCAGCCTGACCGATCCCTTTTACGAGGGGTCGGTCCAGCGCCTCTTCGCCGTTCCCGGAAACGATGGGGTCATGGTCACACAGACCACCGACCGCGGCTCGGTGTTCGACGTCGGCGCGCTCTTCGCGATCCCGGGTCACGACGTCAACCGGGCGGTGTTTCGCCACGTCCTCTACACGCGCCTCTCCGATCCCGGCCTGTGGCACGGGGTGCGATCCGCGATCGAAGCCGATCCGCACCTCGAGGAAACGTGCCGACGCGAACTGCTCGCTGGTACTCTCGAAGACTGCTGTGCACGCGGAGCCCGCACGCACCACGAGGGCATGCTCGACGCCGTCACCGGTGAGGTCGTGACCGGGGAGCTGCCGGAGCATCCCAGCGCCTTCAACGTCGTTCGGCGCTACCGCATCCGCAAACCCGAGAGAGTCGACTGGCTCGGAGCGCACCTCTTCGACTATGCCCCCTACGCCACCGATGACTGTTTCGTCATTCCGCTCGAATACATCGTCCGGTTCGGAATCACGAGCGCGAGTTCCGTCTACCGCCGATACCGGGCCATGGACGAATCGTCCCGGTCACGCTTCGAACGAGAACTGGGCGTGACGCGGCCTCTCGAAGCCTGGCAGGTTCTCGAGCGGCCGATCGGCGATTTCACGACCAAGTTCGAGCCGGAGGACCGGATGGTCTCGAAACAGGAAGCCTTCGCGATGTCGGGACTCGACGGCACGCTCTTCGTCGACAGCGCCAAGCTCGCCATTCTCGGTGCCTGGGCGGTGCGACACCTCGTCGAGGATACCGGCCTCCTCCTCTGGGACATCAAGTGGGAATTCGCGAAGGCGGGAGACGATGTCGTCTTCGTCGATACGATCGACACCGATTCCTTCCGGGCGACGCGCTTCTTCGAGATCGAAGGACGCCGGGTCGTCAATCACTACAACAAGCAGGCGATGCGGGATTACTTCACCCTGTTTCATGGCGACTGGATTGCCGCGATCGGGGAGGCCAAGGAGGTGGGCCGCCGGGAGGGAGTCGACTTCACCGGGATCCTTCTTTCGGGACAGGACGAGGGCCGCTACCCCGAGACACCCATCGTCGATCCGGAGTTTCTCGCCATCCAGGAGCGCAAGATGTGCCTGGTTCGGGACCACATGACGGGTGCCCGCGACTCCTCGCTGGTGAACGCCGGCCTCGACGATACCGGACGCGAGGAGATCGCCTACTATCGGGAAGCCGGGAAGTGGGAAGAATTCCTCGCCATCAACGCAGCGGAGTAACGCGTCCGCCGACGAGTGCGCCGGTTGCCCACGTCGGACCGCGGTCCCTTTCACCCCCATCTGGACCCGCCTCCACTCCCGGTCTATAGTGCGCGCTTCCGACTGCCGTTCATGACCCGCATTCCGCCCCTGATCATCCTCGCCGTTCTCGGGGCGATCGCGGCATTCAGCATTTCCCGCATCCAGTTCTCGGCGAGCCTCTTCGAGATGCTCCCACGGGATCTGCCCGAGGTGCGGGGCATGGATTGGCTGAACCGCTACTTCTCGCGCGACGGCCAGTTGGTCGTCACGGTTCGCTCGGGCGATCCTTTTCTCACCGACGAAGCGTCGTCTTCCCTCGCGGAGAGGCTCCGTTCCGAGAGAGACAGGGTCGCCGCGGTTCACGAGGAAATCACCCTCGACCGGCTCGCGATCGAAGGCGGGGGCCTTCTCGCCTGGCTCTGGCTCAATGCCGAGCCCGCCGAGTTCACCGCCCTCGAGAACCGCCTCGGCGCGCCCACCTCCCGCGAAACGATCGACGCCTCCTTTGTCGCCGTGCAACAGGGACTGTTCGATCCGGGCACCCTCGTACGCAGCTACGACCCCCTCGGATTCACCCGGCTCCCCGGCGAACTCGGCGCGATGTCGATCGGCGAGAGTGACCCGATGGCTTCCGCCAACGGTTCCTTTCGCCTGTTCTACGTCGAAGGCACCGGAGTCGACTTCTCCGATTACCGCGACGCGGGCCGCTGGCTCGAGGAAATCCGGACGATCGTGGCCGACTGGGAGAACACCCGAAACGACGACGGCGAGGAGGTCGTGATCGGACTCACCGGGACGCCCGCCTTCATGGCCGAAGTGGGACGCGAGATGGAGCGCGACATGACCCTGTCGATCGTGATCACGATGGTGCTGATCTCGATTCTCTTCTGGATCATGCACCGGCGCCACAAGCCCCTCCCATGGCTCGTCGCCGCCATGCTGCTGGTGCTCGTTCTCACCTTGAACGTGGGCGGATGGCTCTTCGGCAACATCAGTGTCATGAGCGCCGGATTCGCCGCCATCCTGCTCGGGCTCGCCGTCGACTACGGCATCGTGATCTATCGGGAAGCAATGGACACGCGCGAGAACGCCCGGGAACTCCGGCGTGCGGTCGGGCCCGGAATCGCGTGGGCGGCCGCGACGACTGCGGCGGTCTTCCTGTCCCTCAATCTCAGTTCCCTCCCCGGCATCGCCGAGATGGGTAATCTCGTCGCTATCGGGATAGCGATTGGTGCCGTCACGATGCTCTGGGGTTTCGCTCCCATCGCCCTTGAGTTGCGGGCGGAGCTTCCGGAGCCCCGGCGCCGGGCCCACAGCCCCTCCCCCCTGCCCCGGCGCATTGCGGTGATCCTGGCGGCGGGCGTCCCCCTCTGTGCGATCGCCTCCACCCTCGTCCGCTCGCCCCCTCATCTCGAGGCGAATTTCCATCCCTTCCGGATCCGGGAAAGCCCCTCTCTCGTCGCGTGGAAGGAGCTGCAACACGAATTGCGCGAACGGGAGAACGCGGTTCCTCTCGTGGTCGAGGCACCCTCGCCAGAGATCCTCCTCGCCGAGATGGAGGGGCTGGAGTCGAGGTTGGAGACGGCGAGCGCGAATGGGCTCGTCGACGGCGCGTCGCTGCCCACTCCCCTCGTCCCGCGTCCGGATCACCAGGCAGCCAATCTTCCTGCCCTGACACGATTGCTCGGGGAGCGGGATCGCCTGCTCACCGAGCTCGATGGCGCCGGATTCTCCAGCGAAGGTGCCCGCCTCGCGGACACCATTTTCGACTCCTGGGAAACCTACCGGGCCCGGATTGTAGGCGAGAACGGCGAGCCCGCCCGCTTCGTTCTGCCCTCCGGCCCCCTCGGCGAATGGACCATCGCCCGCCTCTTCGCGGAAAAGGAGGGATCGTTTGCCGCGCTCGGATCGGTGCGCCCATCCGACCCTCGTGACCGAACCTGGGTGGAAACGATCTGCACCGAACGGGTCGCGGCCGCGAGCCTCGGATCCCTCGGCGCGGCTCTCAACGAGAGGATCCGCAGCGACCTGACCCGTGTCTTCCTTCCCCTGATCGGGATTCTCGTCGGGATGCTGGCACTCGTCTTTCGAAACTGGCGGGACCTCGCCCTCAGCCTCGGGGCGCTTACCTTCGCGGCGGCCGTGATGTTGCTCCTCACCATCTGGACCCCGCTCCGCTGGAACTCTTTCAACATCTTCGGCCTCCCCCTCCTGTTCGGTACCGGTCTCGATTTCAGCATTCACATGATCTTCGCCCTCCGCCGGCACGGAGGCGACATCCGGCGGGCCGAACGCGGAATCGGACGTGCCCTTCTCTTTTGCGGCACCTCGTCCGCGATCGGATTCGGATCCCTCGCGACCGCCTCCGCGCACGGTCTCGCCAGTCTCGGAGTCGTCTGCGCGACCGGCCTTCTCGTCAACATGGCGGTCGCGGTCTGGTTTCTCCCCCTCTGGTATCAGTGGATTCACGAGGGCCGCTGGTTTGGCCGGTCTCCCGCGAGGTAAGCCGGGAATCCCGTGCGATCGGGCCTTCGACGTCCGCCCTTGCTCCCCGCCTCGCTTGGCGTATCATCCCGGCCATGACTTTTTCCCGCGCTCTAATCCCGGCCGTCGTCGCCCTCAGCCTTCTCGGCGGTGCCGCGCGGGGGGACGAAACACACCGGATCATCGCGAACTGGCTGCGTACCCATTCGGGAGTCCAGAGTCTCGCGGTCGACTTCTCGCAGCGCCGGGTCATGAAGACCCTGAAGATCCCGATCACCCAGCAGGGCAAGCTCTGGATCGATTACGGGCGCAACCGCTATCGCTGGCAGGCGGGCAATCCCCCGCAGACGATCGTGGTGAGCCGGGGACAGAGCATTCTCATCCTGCGCACTCCACTGAAACGCTACGAGGAACGCCGGGCGGGCTCGAGCGAAATGCCAGGCCTCGCCAGCCTCGCCCGGGGCTTCCCCCGTTCCCTCGACGAATTCCTGCGGAAGTACCGCGTCCTGGACCTGCGAAGCGACGGCCCGCGTCACAGCATCGTCGCCCAACCGCGGTCCCGCGACCAACGGGGCGTCAAGACCTTCACCTTTCACATCGAGAAGGACCGCTACCGCCTTCTCGGAGTCGATGTCGATCTGATCGACGGATCCTCGCTGAAGACGTCGTTCACCCGCGTGCAGACCAACGTCGCCATGCCCGATTCCCTCTTCGCTCCAAGCCTGGACGGATACACCGAGACGACCTTTTCCCAGTAAATCCGGTTTCCCGCCGTCCTTCCCCTCGGTGCACCAGCCTCTCGCGATCCTGGAGGTGCTCCCTCCTCACACCTGTGGCGACCCACCGGAACCGGAAAGGACTCTTCGCATTCAGAGGCCAAGGCAGGCTCCGGCGAAGAGAAGCAATGCCGGGATGGGAAGGAAGACTTCCTCCTTGAGTCCGGGAAATCGAGCGGAAGGCGCGAGGTCCGGAATCCGGCTCAGGTTCTCGTCGCGCTCTGCGGCAGCACCCTCGAGGAATGGTGCTCTTCGGCGGTCTCACGCAGAAGCGAAGCCGCCTTCCGCATGAGCCGGGGTTCGAGCCCCCTTCTCTCGAGGTGACGCGGGTTCCAGTGCAGCACCAGTTGCCGGCCGTATTTTTCCAGGGGCGCGAAGGGAGCCACGAGGATACGTTTCTCATCCAGACCCGGCAGGGCGAGACTCGGAAGGACGGCGGCGCACTCTCCGCGCGCCACGAGCGTCTGCACATGCATCATCGAGCCACATTCGAATTGCGGCCGGAACGTCACCCCGATTCGGTGCATCGCATCACGAATCGCCCGGTCCATCTGCCCTCCGTCGCGTCCCGCCGCGAAAGGCAGTCCGCTCCAGTTCTCCGGATCGGCCAGATCCTCTCGATTCGTCTTCCGTGGGATTATTCGGCGAGGAACACAGAGATGAAACGATACCCGCACCACGGTTTCACAGTTCTTGCGGGAGACCTCCGGGATGGCGTCCCGCCGCACGATGCCGAAGTCGATCCTCCCTTCCCGCACCCGCTCGACAAGCGGCCGACTGCGGAGAAGAGCGGTCTGAAACGTGGCCCCCGAGAACAGTTCTGCGAGACGGGGAAGCGCCGGCGCCACCACCCAGCCCAATGTGCTCGCACCTGCACTGACGAGAAACGAGCGCGGTTCGCCGGCGTGCTCCCTTCGAAATTCATCCAGTGCGAGGAACTGCGCCCGCGCCAGGGCGGCCAGGCGGCGTCCCTCCGCGGTGAGTTCCAATCCCCTCCCCCGACGAACGGTCAACTCCGCTCCGAAGAACTCTTCGAGCTCCCGTATCTGGCGGCTGATCAGGCTCTGTCGCACGGGATCCCCGGGGGCGGCGCGCGCGATGCTGCCGGCCTCCGCCATTTCCAGGAATCCCCGCATTCGCTCGATCGAAAGGCCACCGCGGGAAAACAGCTGATCAAACATGACTCTACAGTAAGGTATCTTAGAATTTACCCAATTTTTTAATCAATTCCCTGCGCAACATTGGTGTCGCCATGAGAAACCCCAACTCGACTCACCCACACCGCTACGACCTGATCGGCGACATCCACGGACATCACGACAAACTCGTCGCCCTGCTCAGGACCCTGGGCTACACCCCCCGGCATCCCGGGGGATTCACCGGATGGCACCATCCCGAGAATCGCCGTGTCATTTTCCTCGGAGACTACATCGACCGGGGTCCCTCCGCTCGCGATGTGCTGCGGACCGTCCGCGGCATGGTCGACGCAGAAGACGCCCTCGCGATTGCGGGCAACCACGAATTCAATGCGATCTGCTTCGGAACTCCGGACGGCCACGGCGGCTGGCTGCGCGAACGCCGCCGGGACAGGGACGCGGGCCACTGGGAAACACTCCGGCAATTCGAGGGCTGCGAAGACGAATGGAGAAGCTGGCTCGAGTGGATGCGCGAACTCCCGATGTTCCTGGAGCGAGACGGACTCCGGGCGGTCCATGCCTGCTGGGATGCCGAACGGATCGACCGAATCAGGAAGGAATCACTGGCGGACGACGAGTTCCTTCACCGGGCCTCGAATCGGGGCAGTCCCGAACACGGAGCAATCGAACACGTGCTCAAGGGACCCGAGGTGGCGATGCCCGAGGGCATGACCATTCCCGACCAGAATGGAGTCTTCCGTCCCGCGACGCGGGTGCGCTGGTGGAATCTTCCGACCGGTGGAGCGACCATCGGTGAGATCGCGATGCCCGACCCCCAGCCGGTCGATCTGACCGTACCCGAAGATCGCTTCGCCGAACTTCCGAACTACGCATCCGGTGAACCGCCCGTATTCTTCGGACACTACTGGCTTCGTCCCGATCGCCCGCGCGCTCCCCTGACGTCCAATGCCGCCTGTCTCGATTACAGCGCCGCCGCCGGCGACAACCCGGTCGTGGCCTATCGCTGGAACGGCGAACAACGCCTTCTACCCGAGAACTTCATCGTGCCGGCGGCGGGAATCGAACCCGCACGGCCAAAAATGGCCAACGGATTTTAAGTCCGTTGTGTCTACCAATTCCACCACACCGGCAAACTCGAAAAGCCCGCTCGCTCCCACTCGAGTAGGCGGACGGCGCCCGGAGGATAGAGCGGGCGTGCACCGCGACAGCAGTCGTCCACCTCCCTCGTATTCGCCCAGGGCAGAGGGAGGATGCAGCACGTCCGCGGTTCTCGCAAGGAAGACTCGTTTCGCGGCTCGCGTGGGGCGGGACGATCACAACGGCCTGGTTTGTGTGTCGAGCGCCCGTTCATGGGCCCGTCGAATGCACTCCCGTCTCGCTTCGGGCTCCTCGATCAACACGGCCTTCCGGAAAGCCCATCCACCCGCGTAGAAGACGCTGAGGGAGTGCTCCCTGCTCAGTTCCTTCAGTTTCTCCTTCAGCTGCATACCGGCGCCCCAATTGTTCCCGGCGAGGATGACGTTCAAACGAGTCACATTCCCAACGCCCGCCTCCGGGGGATATTCCACCGCGTAGAGTTCGTCCAGAAATCTCTCGACATGCTCGCGGGAATGATAGCCGGCGACTCCGCTGATCTGGTAGGCCACGAACCTGCCGTCCGGCAATTCCTCGGGAGCCGGCGTCCAGCAGATGATCAGAATCGAGTCATTGATCGGGCGGAAGCGATCAGGCTCCGATCCATCGACGATCCACTCGTAGAGAGAGACCACCTGGCGGGGATCCTGAAAATCGCCCCATGGCTCCACCCTCTTCTCGACTTCCTCCGCTCGAAGAGGCAGGAGGAAAAGGGCCACCAGAATGAACGCGAGCGGACGCCTCATCGCCCCATTCTACGGACCGCCAACACCACGAACAAGAGAACTCTTGCAGCCGTTCCCGACCGACATGGCACGCACACCGAGATTGCAGGTGACAGCGACCGAGGTTTCTCCCTACTCTCCGGTTCCCCATGACACGCCTCGCAGTCTTTCCCTGCCTCCTTCTCCTCATGACGTCACACCCATCCATGGCAGAACACGAAGGAGCCCTCACCTCCGATTTCGTCTCTCAGCTGCGGGAAGATTTCATCATGAGTGCGGAAGATCGCGCTCGGTACAATGCCATCACCAGCACCGACATCGATCAGCTCGCCTTGAATCGCGCGATCGTGATTGGAGAGGACGGGCATTTCAGTCACAGGATCAAGACGAAGGGAGTCACCAACCAAAAGGCCTCGGGACGCTGCTGGCTGTTTGCGGGTCTCAACACGATGCGCCCCGCCGTAATCCATGATCTCGGTCTCGAGGAATTCGAGTTCTCCGCCGCCTACCTGCTCTTCTGGGACAAGATGGAAAAATCCAATCTCTACTTCGAGCAGGTCATCGAGCTCCGTGAAGTCGATCGTCTCGACCGGGAATGGCAACTGATCCATGACGCGATCGTCGGCGATGGCGGCTGGTGGAACTACGTGACTTCCCTGATCGAGAAATACGGAGTCGTCCCGGTATCGGTAATGCCGGAAACGAACAGCAGCGAAAACACGAGAGCCATGAACGGAGTCCTGAAGCGACTCCTGCTTTCCCGAGCCGCGGAAATTCTCGAGGCGCATGAGAGCGGCAGCGATCTCGCCCGGCTGAGGGAGTTGAAATCCGACGCGATGGCGGAGGTCTACCGATTCCTGGTCCTGAACCTGGGAGAGCCGCCGGCCGAGTTCACGTGGCGCTACCAAGAGAAGAAGAAGGATGAAGCGTCTGGCGACGACAAGAAGGAGGACGACGAAATGGGCCGGCCCCAAGTCGCCGAGGAGGGCCTGACCGAACCAAAACGATACACCCCGATGAGCTTCTACCAGCAGTTCGTGGGCGACGACCTGTCGCAGTTCGTCACGCTGTATCACGATCCGGCATTGGAGACGGGAAGGCACTTCGTCTTCCACCGGGCACGGAACGTTGTCGGAAAGCAGGAGATGGATTTCGTCAATGTCTCGATCGAGATGATGAAGGGCATCGGAGTGGAGTCGGTAAAACGGAATCTGCCGATGTGGTTCGCCGTCAACATGGGCCCCGACCAATCGCGGGAGCACGGCCTCATGGAAATCGACCTCTTCGACTACGAGTCGCTTTTCGGAATCGAGATACCACTGTCGAAGGCGCTTCGATCACGGTTCCATGCGGGCGCCTCCAATCATGCCATGGTCCTGATGGGCGTGGATCTCGAGGACGGCCGTCCGAAGAAATGGCTCGTGGAGAACAGTTGGGGGGAAGACAAGGGGAACAAGGGAACCTGGACCCTCTACGACAGCTGGTTCGATGAGCACGTCTACACCATCACGGTCCATCGCGACCTGGTCCCCGATGATGTCCTCTCCGTCTTCGAGGAGGAACCCGAGCGCCTGCCGGCGTGGTATCCCGGCGCCATGGGTCCCCGGTGAAAGGGCTCAGGTGAGGACGCCCTCCCCCTGCCCCGCATCATCTCGAGCCGGAGGAGTCGACCGCCCCGGTCATGTCGGGGCGGTGACATCTTTCTCCTGTTCCGTGGTCAGCTGCGATACCGCCTTGCCGGCGGGCAACAGGATGATCCCCGCGCCGAGGATCCCGATGGCCGCGATGACGGAGCACAGGATCCCGGGGCTGATTCCGAGGAGATACAGTCCGAACATCGGACCGACGATGCTGGAGGTGGCCCAAGCCATTCCCAGGATCCCGTTGTAGCGTCCTCGCATGTCATCGGGAGCCAGGTTCGCGACATGAGCGCCCTGTGTGGGCATGGCCACCATCTCGCCGAAGCTCAGCACCGTCATCGCGAGCACGAGTCCCAAGGCGGTGGGAATCCATGCGTTGAGCCCGAACCCGGCGCCCATCAGGATGGCGCCGAGGGCGAGGACCGGCTCGGGCCGAAATCGCCGCACCAACGCACTGATCGGCATCTCGAAGATCGTGATGAGAACTCCGTTCAGGCTCAGGATGATTCCATACCAGTATACCGCGTAGCCCGATTCTTTGAGAAAAAGGGAGAACGAGGAATGGTATTGCACGAAGACGATCGCCGTCAGTAGAGCATAGAGACAGGCCAACTGGAAAGCCCGGTTGCGGGCGACGTGGCGCAAGGCCGTGCCCCATCCGCATCCCGACTTCGGTGAGCGGACCCCGTGGGGAAGAAAGCTCACCGCGATGAACCCGAACGCGATCGACGTCACGGCATCGGCAAGAAACAGGGCGAGAAAGGAGTGCCCCGCCACGAATCCCGCGATCGCCATGCCGAGGGCGAACCCCAGGTTCATCGCGAACCGGATGACGGCGAAGGCGGCGACCCTCTCTTCGGGCTGGACGAGGTCGGCGACCAGCGAACCACTCGCCGAGTGCGTCATTCCCCTGACCGAGCCCATCGCGAAGGCTGCGACATAGGTCGCCCACAATCCGCCGAGGTCGGTGGAGTGAACCGTCGCGACATACAGGAGGAGATTGCAGGTCGCCCCTCCGATCATGGCGACGGCAATCGTCTTCCGACGGCCGATGCGATCGGAGAGGTAACCCCCGAGAACGTGCGAAAGAAATCCTCCCACGCCCATGCTGGCGAGCGCAAATCCCGCTGCCTCGCAGGAGTAACCCATCGAGGTGATGAACAGGACCAGGAAGGGCATCACGAAGAGGCCGAAGCGGTCGAGGAAGATCCCGATCGACAGGATCCAGATCGGCTTCGGCAACTGGCGAAGTTCCTGGATGTAGGGTTTTCTTGGCGTGGTCATGGCTTTCGTCCCCACGCCGCGAAACAAAAAGGCCCTGCTCGACGTGGAGTGAGCAGGGCCGGTGAAAGGGAAAAGAAACTCTGTGTGTCCGCTTTTACAAAAACCTGCTCGGAATGGCATACCGCTGCGCCGGAATCGCACCGCGAAACCATGCGGTGACATCCATCGCACGATCGCATGCGAGGGAGTGAAGTTCGGATTTTGCGGTAAGCAGGTTCATCAGGGACGCAGCGAGGCTACACGGCCCGCTACAGAATGCAAGCAATCGTCTTCCTCCATTTCCCCGCCATCCGACATGTAGCACCGAGCGTGAGCGAGGCGACCCGGCTCAAGAATCACCTTCCTCCATCCACCTCCGTCCGGCACGTAGTGCCGAGCGTGAGCGAGGCGATCCGGCCTCAAGCAATCACCTTCCCCCATCCCCCTCCGTCCGACACGTAGCGCCGAGCGTGAGCGAGGCGACCCGGCCTCAAGCAATCGTCTTCCCCCATCCCCCTCCGTCCGGCACGTAGCGCCGAGCGTGAGCGAGGCGATCCGGCTTCAAGCAATCACCTTCCCCCATCCACCTCCATCCGACATGTAGCGCCGAGCGTGAGCGAGGCGACCCGGCTTCAAGCAATCAACCTCCCCCATGTGCCACCGATCCCACGAGGACCCGCAACCCAGCCACACTCACTGTCACAGATTGATTCACGGGAAACGTTGCCGCGCTCTTCTGCATTCGGTAGTGTCCCGTCATGTCTCTCTTTATCCGTCTCCTGATCCTCTGTGCCTCACTGGCCTTCGTCGCCCCCGAACCGCTCCGGGGCGAGCCCCGCCCGCGGGCGGATCACTCCTGGGTCTCTCCTCTCTCCGAGAACCAACGGAAACGATTCGAACTCCCCGACACCCTCGCTCACCGGACCTTTCGCAGTCCCTCCATGGGAATCGACGTGGGCTTCTACATGTACCTCCCACCCGGATACGAAGAGACCGAGACACGCTACCCGGTCGTGTTTCACCTCCATGGCGGACGCCCCGGGGCGGAATCGAAGTCGGTGAGAATCGCACGCTTCGTCGATGCGGCGATTCGCGATGAGACGATCGCGCCCACCATTTATGTCTTTCCCAATGGCGGCCCGATGAGTTGGTACAACTATCCCCACTATCTCAACGGGCTGGGCGAGGATGTCTTCGTCAAGGAGCTGATCCCCCACATCCGGAAGACCTTCCGAACCCGCGAACTGGCGATCGAGGGCTTCAGCCAGGGCGGACGCGGCACCACGCGCATCCTCCTGAAACACCCGGAGTTGTTCGTCTCGGCCGCACCGGGAGGATCGGGATACGGCCCCGAAAAGCGCATTCAGGAGAACGACGGAGCCGAAAGCGAGCACGTCGTCTTCGCGAAAGGCGACAACACCTGGGACCTCGCCGCCGCCTATGCCAGGCGCTCCGACAAGGACCAGCTACCGATCCTTCTCTGGGTCGGGACGGAGGGATTCAACTACGACTTCAATCTCTCCTATTCCGACCAACTGACGTCCCTCGGAATCCCCCACAAAATGCTCATCGCCGAGGGAGTCGATCACTCCGCGGTCCGGTTCTACGAGAAGCGGGGCCTCGAACTGATGCAATTTCACCAGGGCTCGTTCGCTCCCGCCGGGGAGTGATGCGAACCGGGAGCGACCGCAGGCGGGGCTCCGCTACAACAGTTGCCTCTTCTTCACGTTGAGGTATTGCGTGACCGTCTCGGTGCACAACTCGACATGCTCGGGTGTTCCAAGATCGACGCCGAGGTTGCCGAGCAATTTTCCGGTCTCGCGCAGTTCGCGCCACTGGAAGTGGCCGGCGAGGTTCTCGTAGACATCGCCGAGCGACTCCGGCAGGCTCTCGCGGGAAAACAGCGGGTGCGCCCTTTCCGGTTTCACCATGTTCACGAGCACGAGGTGTTGCCGGCTGATCAGGGGAACCGCTTCGTAGAAGTGCTCCGCGGTGAGCGGATCGCTCAGGTCGACGAGCATGACGAGGAGTGCCCGCCGGGACAGGCGCTGCCGGAGCGCGACCATGAGCTGCTCGAAATCGGGAGCGACCGGATCCGCCTCCAGCGTGTAGAGGGCATCGCGGACGATGTTGTAGTGCTCCTTGCCGTTTCGCCCCCTGATGAAGCGATCGACCTTGTCCGCGAAACTGATGAATCCGAAGAGGTCGCCCTGGCGTTCCGCCACCGAGGAGAGCACCAGGGCGCAGTGGAGGAACTTCTCGAGCTGGGTCGTGACCACGTATTCCCCGCCCGCACTGCTCTCGTCGTGGAGCCAGTCATCCTCCCATGCCTCCTCGACGGGGACCCGGATCTCACGCGCGCTGAGTCGCGAGTGATCCACCACCACGTAGACCTCCTGAGTCCGCTCGATCTGGTAGGTGCGGGTCACCGGCACCCTCCGCCGCGCGGTGGCCTTCCAGTCGATGTCGACGTAATCGTCGCCCGGGAGATAGTCCCGCAACTGTTCGAAGTCCCGCCCCTTCCCCACCTGGCGAACCACGTGGGAGCCCTCGTTTCCCCTCAGGAGAAACTGGCTCGAGAGCCGCTTTCTCTCCACGGTCAGGTCGGGGTAGACGCGCACCTCCGTGTTGGGCGCAAAACGCTTCCGAAACAACCAGAGCCCCAGGCGAGAAGGAACCTCGACGTGAAATTCTTCGAGGAAAAACTGCCCCCGTTTGAGGGGAAGCAGTGGATACTCGACGCGGCGAGACACGTTTTCCTTCAGTCCTTTCACCTCGCCCACCACCGCCGACTCGGCCCGGAACGCGGCGGATAGTCCGAAACCGTAGCGCACCACGGGCAAGGCCGGGCCGCGATTCACGAGCGACATCGGGACCTCCAGCGTCTTCCCTTTCGTCGCCCGCAACAACTCGGGCACCTCCGCGTCGAAAGTGGACAGGCGCCGCCGCGACATCATCCAATCCCCCGCCCCGAGCACCACGAATCCGCCGAGGGCGAGCAATCCGACAAGGTGCCCCACACCCGTGTCATACACCACCACGGTCGAGGCGGGCACGACCACGACCAGGGCGAGCCAGAGCAGCGGCGTGTTCGGAACAAAGCGCATCGCGGCAGCGGAGGAAACCTCAGCGCGGCACCGCCACGCTCTCGAGAAGTTTTCGAATCGCCTCGCTCACGGTGACCCCCTCGATTTCGTATTCGGGACGCAGCACGATCCGATGCGAAAGGACGGGGTGGGCCATCGATCGGACGTCGTCGGGTGTAACGAAGTCCCGTCCTTCCAGGGCCGCGAGAGCCCGGCTCGACAGAAGAAGCGCCTGCGTCGCCCGCGGTCCCGCCCCGACCTGGGTGCTGTCCGCCTCGCGCGACTGGCGCACGATCTCCACCACGTAATTCACCAGCTCCGGCTTCAGGGTGATCCCCTCGAGAGCCCGTCGCACCGTGGCGATCTCGTCCTCCCCGATCACCGACTCGACCGCCCCACTCTCGAGGATGCGCTCGGGTGAGTCGTCTCCGAGAGACTGCATCGCGAGTTGCTTCTCCTCTTCCGCCGTCGGGTAGTCCATCTCGACGCGGAGGAGAAAGCGATCCTTCTGCGCCTCGGGCAAGGGGTAGGTCCCCTCGTATTCGATGGGATTCTGGGTGGCGAAGACCGTGAAACTCGAGGGCAGATCGTGCGTCACGCCGTCGATCGTGACCTTCCGCTCCTGCATCGCCTGCAAGAGGGCCGACTGGCTCTTCGCGGGAGCCCGGTTGATCTCATCGGCGAGGAGAAAGGAGGTGAACACCGGCCCCTTGACGAGATGGAAGGCGCCCTCCTGGAGATTGAAGATATTGGTCCCGGTGATGTCGGACGGCATCAGGTCCGGGGTGAACTGGATCCGCGAAAAGGGAGCCCCGAGTGTGCGCGCCACCGTCCGGACCAGGAGGGTTTTCGCGACTCCGGGGACGCCCTCGATGAGAACGTGGTTCCCCGTGAAAATCGCGATGAGGGAATGGTCGATCACCCGTTGCTGGCCGATGATCACCTTGCCGATCTCGGTTCGTGCCCGGGCGAGAACGTCTTTGGCCCGGGCCACCTGTTCGGTCGAGGGAGGATCGTCCATGCTGACGCCTTCTTCGCACAGGGTGAGCCGGGGTGGCAAGAGCTTATTGGAGACGCGGGGGAATCGTCCGGCGCCGCCCTTTCGGACCCGTATTCCGAGGAATTGGCCTTGAGACGGCGGGAAACTGCCGCTACAGATACCGGCCCGACGTTTTTCCAACCGACCCGTCACCGTGACCTGGATTTCTCTGGCCCTACGCAACCTCTTCCGGAACGCCCGGCGCTCGATCACGACCGTGGCGGCGGTCGCGCTCGGCTATGCCGCGATCAACATATTCGGGGGATTCGCGCACTACATGTTCGCGAGCATCCAGGATGCGCACATCTACGAACAGATCAACGGGCACGCGCAGATCTGGCGTAAGGACGGTCGCACCCAGGCCGACTCCGAACCGGACAAGTACATGATCTCGGCCGAGGACTTCGAGCGGATCAAGGCATTCGCGGAGAAGGACGAGAGGATCGAGATCGCCGCGGGCATGCTCGAGGTCAGGGGGAATCTCGACTACGACGGCAACGTCGGGTTCTTCGTCGGCCAGGCCATGGTCCCCTCGGAGAAGGATGCGATCCACTCCCAGTCCACCGCCCTGCGCAGTCCCGACGGCAACCCGTACGAGGGGAACGAGATCACCAACGACGACACCTTCGGGGTCGGGGTCACCTTCGGAATGGGTGAGCGCCTCGCGCTCGAGGTGGGCACTCCGGTCATTCTCATGGGCCCCTCGATCACGGGGCAGATGAACGCGGTCGATGCGGAGGTCTTCCAGTTCATCGACGTCGCCTCCGAGGCCCTCGACGGCCGCTACGTCTTTCTTCCCCTCGATCTCGCCCAACAGCTCTACGACACCGACGGCGTCACCTGTGTGCGTTTCCTTCTGCGCTCCGAGCGGGAGACGGAGGAGGTCGTCGCCGCCCTCCGCGAGGAGTTTCCTGCCGACGAGTGGGACGTCTTCATGTGGGAGGACGTCTCCAAGCTCTACCACCGCACGAGGAACATGTTCGAGATCATCTTCGGACTCGTCTTCGTCATCATCGCGACGATCGCGACCATGTCCGTGCTCAACACGATCGGCATGGCCGTGGTCGAGCGAACGCGCGAGATCGGAACGTTGCGGGCGATCGGATTGAAGCGGCGGGGCGTGGTGCGGCTGTTCGGCATCGAGAGTATGTTCCTCGGTCTCATCGGGGCCTCGATCGGCCTGGCCGTCACCCTGGCATTCGCAGGGACCGTCGCCTGGATCGAGCCCACCTGGGAACCGCCCGTTTCGGCCCGGGCCGTCGTCTGGGAGATTCGCCTCGTGCCCCTGTATCTCGCGGTGACCTGGGTTCTCCTGATCGTGTTCACCGCGCTTGCCGCCATTTCTCCGGCCCGCCGGGCCGCCCACCAGAGCATCGTCGATGCGCTGGGTCACGTCTGATTTACCCAACCAAGACCTCCGTCATTCATGAACCCGACCAAGACCCTACTCGCCGTTGTCGTCACCATCATTGCCGGTGCGATCTCTTCACAGGCCCAAGACCAGGCCCTCCTGAATGCCGAACGCTCCCGCGGCGTCATGACGGGTGGCACGGGCGTGCAATGGACCGTTTCCGTCCAGAGCAGCGGGAGCGACAATCGAAGAGCCACCTTTCGCGCCACCTCGCAGGGAGGGAAGACCTTTGCCGAGGTCCTTTCCCCGGAGAGTGCCAAGGGAAGGAAATACCTGGCCGAGGCCGGCGGTACGATGTGGTTCATGAAGCCCGAGTTGAGCCGGCCGGTCTCGATTCCGCGGCGGCAGCGGCTCTCCGGTGACGCGGCCATCGGGGATCTCGCATCGACCAGCTACGTCAAGGGATACAAGGTCGCCGGACAGGCCGATGACCAGGTCAACGGAGAGGCGGCAACCGTCTACACCCTGAAGGCCAATTCGCTCAGCGACACCTACGCCCAGATTCGCTACTGGGTCACCAAGTCGGGGAATCTCGGGAAGAAGGCCGAGTTCTACACGCGGGGAGGCCAGCTCGTGCGCTCGGCGACCATGTCCTACGGCAACCGCGCCGGGGGACGCCCCTTCCTCTCGTCGATGACGATCCAGGACGGATCGCGCACGATCCGGCTGCGCTACAGCAACGTGAAGATCAGCAGCTTTCCCTCCTCCATGTTCACCAAGAGCAACCTTTCCGCCGGATCCCGGTAGCACGGGCCGCGAACTCTCACGTCCGCAGCCGCCGTGAAACCGATCCTCATCACCCCGACCCCGGATGACCTCGCCGCGGCAGAGGATCTGCTCAAGGCGCTGCTCCGCATCGACACCTCGAATCCCCCGGGGCGGGAACGCGAGGCGATCGACTTCCTGCGTTGGCAGTGCGTCTCCGACGGCTTCGGACCCGAGATCGTCGGGAATCCCGAGCGGCCCAACCTCGTCTTCAAACTCGAGGCCGCTCCCGAAAACCGCAAGGGCCCGCCCCTGATCCTGAGTTGTCACGTCGACACGGTGCCCGCCGATCCGTCCCGCTGGACACACCCTCCCTTCTCGGGGCACCAGGCGAACGGCTACATCTGGGGCCGCGGGGCCCTCGACATGAAGGGCTTCGCCGCGATGGCCTTCACCGTGATGCGGCTCCTGCGCCGCCATCGCCTGCCGATCAATCGCGACGTGATCTTCGCCGCCGTCTCCGACGAGGAAGCCGGCACCGACCAGGGGTCCGCCTGGCTGGTCGAGAATCGTCCCGACCTCCTCGGCGACCGTCCCGCCTACGTAATCAATGAGGTCGGGGGCTTCACCGTGCACCACAAGGGACTCCGCTACTACCCCGTCCAGGTCGCCGAAAAGGGCATCGCCTGGCTCCGGCTCACGATCCAGGGTTCGCCGGGACACAGCTCCCTGCCCGGCCAGGACAACGCCGTCGCCCTCCTCGCCGAGGCGGCCGACAAGATTGCGAAGGCCCGCCTCCCCTGGCATCCGAGCGATGTCGCGAAGCGCTACCTCAAGGCCTTCGCGGAACCGCTCAAGGGATCCGCCAAGACCCTGGTTCCCCTTCTTAGTAATCCGGCGACGGGACCGGGTCTCCTCTCGCGCGCGATTTCCGACCCGTCGCGGCGCGCCGCGATCGAGGCCATCCTGCGGAACACCGCGACGCCCACCCGGATCTCCGGTGGGATCTCGATCAACATGCTGCCCTACGAGGCCTCGGTCGATATCGACGGACGCCTCGCGCCGGGCCAGAAGGCGAAGTATCTCGTCAGCGAACTCTACAAGGCGATCGGAGATCCCGACCGGGCCAAGTACCGGATCGAGATCCTGCGGGAATCACCGGCGGTCGAGTTCACGACCGAGACCCCCCTCTACGAGCACATCCGCGAGGTGATGGCCCTGCGCGATCCCGAGGCGCACGTGGTGCCCTCCGTCATCCCCGGTTTCACCGACAGTCGCAACTACGCGAAGCTCGGTGCGGTCTGCTATGGATTCTACCCGCTCCGGCTGCCACCGGACCTCGATTTCGCCTCCCTCTTCCACGGCGACGACGAGCGCATTCCCGTCGATGGTTTCGACTGGGGCATCGAGACGCTGATGCACCTGCTGAGCCGGTTCCTGACCACCTGAACCCGATTCGAGTTGTTTGAAACCGCCCGGAGGAGCCAATGCTCTTCGGCAGTGAGTGCCGACGGAATTCGACAGAGGAGGCGAGAGTGAGCTCGCGAAGTGAGCCGAGTCGCACGTGAGCGCACCACCGGATGCTCGAATGGGCACCGCTCCAAACTGTGCGGGGATCGCTGGGCAAGGACATCTCCACGAAAGGAATCCTTTTGGAGGAGGTCATGCCTTCAATGAGTCAAGAAGTGTTCCATGACCCGAAAGATGCTGGTCGCATGCGGCGGATCGAACCCAACTCCAGTTTCGCATATCGAGGAACTCGAGGAAATCGTCACCATGCGCCAGACCTTGCTGGATCAGGGAATCTCTCTGAAAGAAGAAGGCTCGGAATCAGGCGCTGAGATGGCCCGGCATCGCATCGATTGGTTGACTGCAAACATCGACCTCGCCGTAGAACGTCAGGATTATCCGCAAGCACTCAGCCTGCTCTCTGACATTCAAGAACTGAACGAGTGGAATCTTGAGCAGGTCCACTCGAGGCAGGAGTTAAGGAAAGCGAGCTTGAAAGAGTTCTTTCCGAACAAGAGAAACTGATTCACAAGACACAGATGCGGGCGAAGAACCTGCAAGCGCGGGCGGACAATTCCCGAAGATCGAGGCGGAATCGACGCCGGTCAGCCGCTTGCCCAGTTCCCCTTCTCAATCGACACCTCACCCCTTTTCCACTACGACACTCGCAATGAAGAAACCCACTCTCGTTCTCTCCGCAGCCGCCTTGCTTTCGATCCCAGGCGGAGTCCTTGCAGAGCTACCCCATGAAGTCGAGGCATTGACGCAAGCCTACCGGGAAAAGCGCGAGGAAACCATCGTGAGTGCGACCAAGGCACTCGATGCGGAATATACCAATCGCATGAAAGCTCTCCAGGATCGATACACCAAATCGGGACGGTTGGAAGACGCTCTCCGTGTCGATTCCCTTCTCAAGATGTCTACCCTCAAGAGCAAGGCAACCGGTCAGTGGTTGTGGAGTGATTCAGGTCGCATTCTCACCCTGGCTGCCGACGGGAGCGCCAAATTGACCGAAGAGGATAGTGAGATGGCCTGGAGCGTGACCGATGCCAATCAGATTCGTCTCTTCTTCGTGAGCTCTTCCTACCAGGTCACCTTTGACGATGCGATCCAAACCGCCAGTGCGGAGAAGCGAGGCACCAATATCAAAGCGAAGCTAACTCGGAAGGAGTGAGGGCCCAAGAGAGCTCGGAAAAGGCGGCTGGATGTAGTGCAACGGATATCTGGACGACTCGGCCGCTTCTTTGGTAAGTCCGTCTTTTCTGAAACGAGAGGTATTACAGTCGGCCGATGGGCCGGTGACTCAACCCTGTTGGGTGGAGGAGGGAATAGGGTTGAGTCCGGTCGGGAACGTCGTAGACTCCGATCCTTCATGGCACCATCGCCGGTCCAGAACGATGCGGTCCTGTCCGCGACTGAGCTTCACCTGTCCTTCGGAAATGATCCGATCCTGGATGGTGCCACTCTTGCGATCTATTCCGGCGAGAAAGTGGGTCTCGTCGGCAGGAATGGATGCGGCAAGTCCAGCTTCCTGCGAATCGTGGCCGAAACGGAGTCGGCAGATTCCGGAAATCTTTCGAGGAAGCAGGATCTCGTGGTTGGTTACCTTCCCCAGGAGTTCCAACTCGACGATCGACTCACGGTGAAGGAGAACATTCGCGCCGGGGCGGCCGATCTCATCGCGCGGATCGATCGATACGAAAGTGCGGATGGGCTCGGTGAAACCGAGATGGAACGACTCCTCCGTGAAATCGAGCACGCCGACGGATGGAATCTCGAGACACGGATCGAGACGCTCATGAGGGAGCTGGGTGCTCCGCCTGCCGATCGCGAGGTGGGCTACCTTTCGGGGGGAGAGAAGAGACGGGTGGGACTTTGCCAGGCATTGGTGAGCCAGCCTGATCTGCTTGTTCTCGACGAGCCGACAAACCACCTTGATGCGAAAGCGATCGCGTGGCTTGAGGGATATCTCGCGTCAATGCCGGGGGCTTGTCTTTTCGTGACACACGATCGCTACTTTCTCGACCGCATTGCAACCCGCATTGTTGAGTTGGATGGAGGACGCTTCTTTTCGTACGCGGGGAACTACAGTGACTACCTCGGAGGGAAAGCAGACCGGCAGGAGCGGGAACAGGCGACGGAGAACAAGCGTCAGAGATTTCTCCGGCGGGAGATCGATTGGGTCCGTGCCGGGGTCAAGGCGAGAGGCACGAAACAACGAAGTCGGCTTGAAAATTTTTATGCAGTCAAGGCGGAGAAAGCCCCGGAGAGAGAGTTGGACATGGAGCTCATCATTCCAACCCCACCTCGACTTGCGAACATCGTCGTCGAGCTCAAGGAGGTAGGACACTTCTGGGAAAAAGATCCTCTTTTCCTGGGAGTCGATCTCGAGTTCAAGGCCGGAGAGTGTGTGGGTGTGGTAGGGCCGAACGGGGTCGGCAAGACCACGATGCTGAAAATCATCCAGGGGGAAATCGAACCCTCGGCTGGTCACGTCACGATCGGAAATCGGACCGAGTTCAACTATATCGACCAGACGAGGCTGGAAATCGACGAAGACAAAAGTGTCCTCGAGGAGGTTTCGCAGGGATCCGAATCGGTCCGCTTCGGGGAGGAACAGCTTTCAATTCGGGCCTACCTCCAGCGGTTCCTTTTCACCAATGACCGGATCAATGATCGGATTGAGAACCTGTCAGGAGGCGAAAAGAATCGCGTCCTTCTCGCCAAGATTCTGAAAAAGGGTGGGAACTTCCTCGTGCTCGACGAGCCCACCAACGACCTCGACCTGCAGACGCTTCGTGTTCTCGAGGAGGCGCTGATCAACTTCGGAGGGACTTCCCTGGTGGTGAGCCACGATCGTTGGTTTCTCGACCGGGTGTGCGACCGTGTCATCGTTTTCGAAGGGGACGGACACGTGACGATCAACGAAGGGAACTATTCCTACTATCTCGAAAAGCGGAGAGCCCACGAAGCAGTGGCTTCCGCCGCGAAAGCGAAACCAGCGAAGACGAAGCGGAGCCGAAAGGAGGAGGACGGACCGCGAAAACTGAAGTGGAAAGAAGAGCGCGAGCTCGAGGAGATGGAGGAGACCATTCTAACCGCGGAGTCCGAGGTGGAAAAGCTGGAGGCACAACTCAACGATCCGGGATTTTACATCGAAAATTCCGAGCTCGCTGTGGGTATGAGCGAAGAGCTGGAAACGAAGAATGCCGAGATCAAGGCTCTCTATGAAAAGTGGGAGGAACTGGAAGCGATTCGACTGGCGTGGGAATCAGCGAAAGGTTGATTCGAAATCTTCCCACGATCCGCGGACGAAATAGCTGGTGTGATCGAGCCTGTCCCGTCCGGAATCGTCGGTGTAACGGGTTTCGAGCGAAAACTCGAGCCGGTCGTCCTGCACTTGCAGCGAGTAGACCGATTCGGAAAAACTGTTTCTGTAATCAAGCGAGACAAACCCGCGCTCCCTCAGTTCCTGCTCCAGTTCCGCGCGGGTCATTTCGAACGGGGTGCCGTGGGGTCGATTGAGGATGGGAGCGGTCGGAGGATTGGGCCAGTTCCTGAAGTTGGCGGATTTCTTCGTCTGTCAGGGAGTCTTCCTGGAGGAGCTGAGAGAGGAGTCCGACTCGTGACCCCCCTCCGAAAAGCCGGGCCAGACCGGAGAGCATGTCGCTCACCGCCGTGGTCTTTTCCTTTTTCGGAAAGTAGTAAAAGGCCTTGCCACGTTTTTCCCGGTCGAGGTCACCTCGTTTCAGCATGAGGGCGAGAACGGATCGCAGCGTGGCGTTCTCCATGGGCCATTCGAACCGTTCCTCCAGTTCCGAGGGCTTCAGGGCATCGTCCGAATCTCAGAGGATCTGCGTGATGTGAAGTTGGGTCCTGTTGAAGTCCGGAATCGGCGCTTTGTCAGGAGTAGAGGGACGCGAGTTCATCTCAATGCGAGAAATTCACAGTGAGATGGATCGAACAAGAATAAACTGCGAAATTTTCGCAGATGAGTCGTCGCGGTTCCGGAAACCTGCTGTCCGTACACCTGCTTTGCGATCGCTTCGTCGTCGCCGTGGGAGCTATCGTCCTCCGCATTCCTCCCACGGCCCGCCGGGACGGCGGGCCCTACCGCGCTTCGCGCCTGGTCATCGAGTGAAACTCACGGCAGGGCGGAAGCCCAGGTAGTATGCCCGGTAGTCCGGCGAGGATCCGGAGCGATTGGCTGACCGGCAGTCGCTCTCATCGCCGTCCCAACAGCCGCCCCGGTACGCGCGGGCGGAACCGTCTAACCCACACCGGTCCGCACACCACTCCTCCACGTTCCCGTGCATGTCATGCAAGCCCCACCTGTTTGCCTTCTTCAAACCCTCCTCGTTCGTCGTGCTTCCACTGTTTAACCAATACCACGCCACCTCCTCCAACTCACCCGCATACCGGCCTGCGTGCTCCCCTCCCGCTCGGCACGCATATTCCCATTGCGCCTCCGTCGGCAAACTCCACTCCCAGCCCTCGGGCAACGAATGCCGCTCGTTCATCTTCACCACCCATTTCTTCGCATCTTCCCAACTCACGAAAACCATCGGATGATCGCGCCCCACCCCAGTCACCTCACCAAAAGCATTGTCCTTCTCACCCTGCGCTCGCACATCCGTCCCCATCACGCTCTCCCACTGCCCTTGCGTGCACTCCGTCTTCGCCAACCAAAAGCCCCTTGTCAGCGTCACCTCATGATGCGTTTCATCGTCACCCCGTCCCTCCTCATCCTCCGGACTCCCCATCAGAAACGTTCCCGGCGGACACCACACCATCTCGATCCCGCCGAACTCCCGCACTTCGCCCGCCTTGTTTCCTTCCATGCCCCGCGAGCCACGAAGCGCGTCGGGCGTCGGTTCCGTCCGCACGATCGGCTTTGCGGGTGCCGGCGAATCCGAAGTCACCTCCTCGCTCTCCGGCGCCACCGCTCTCGAAACGGTGGGCGCCGCCTCGACCACCATGGGTGACTGGTGAAGAATCGTCGAATCGTCCGACGAAAGGCGCAATTCCTCTTCCCCGCCGGATCGCGATCCGATCCACCACGCCATCCCCGCCAGAAGCATGATCGCCGCACCCGACGCCGGCCAGACCCAACCCGGAACCCTGGACGCCTTCGACCCATTTCGTTGCTCCCCTCTTGAAGTCGTTGTCCGACCCGTCCGCGTTCGCGAGCGTCGCCCTCCTGGACGCTGCGGACGCGCCATCGTCGGCAAAGCAGGGACTTCCTGCGCCACCTCCGCTCCTTCCTCCGGCGCCTCCACGTGCACCACCGGTTGGGTCAGGATCGCATCCAGGTCGCTCCGCAATTCCACCGCGCTCCGATACCTCTGGTCCGGATCTTCCCGCATCGCTCGTGAAATGATCCCGTCGTAGCGAGGATCCAGGCCCGGCACCTGCAACGACGGAAGCTCGAACATCCCGTGAGGGACCTTGCCGGTCAGCATGTGATAGAGCATCACTCCCACCGCATACACATCGACCCGCTGGTCCACGTCCCGGCTCCCCAACACTATCATCTCCGGCGCCATGTAGTGCATCGTCCCCATCACCACCCCGCTCTGCGTCAGGCCGATCGATTCGCCCTCTCCGTTGCGGGCCTTGGCCAGCCCGAAGTCCGCCACCTTCACGACTCCGTCGTAGCCGACCATGGTGTTCGCCGGCTTGATGTCGCGGTGAATGATCCCCCGCTCGTGGGCGTAGCCAAGGGCATCGCAAACATGCGCCGTGATCGCCATCGCGTGATCGGTGTGCAATCGCCCGTCCGCCGCGATCATCCGCGCCACGTCGGTGCCGTCGACGAACTGCATCACGATAAAGAGCAGCCCATTCTGCGTCTCCCCGAAGTCGTGGACCGCCACGATGCCGGGGTGCTCCAGTTTCGCCGTGGCACGCGCCTCGTTCTGGAAACGCTCCACGAAGCCCGCCTCCGCCTCGACCAGGTCCGTAGACAGGATCTTGATCGCCACCGCCCGGTCCAACGAGCTCTGCTTTCCCATGTAGACCGCCCCCATGCCGCCGCGACCCAGCATCTTCAGGATCTCGTATCCGGGCAACAGCGCCTCCAACTCTTCCGGCGATGGCGGTATCCATTGTCGACCTCCGGAACCGGAGCCTGACCTCGGCGCACCACCAGACGAATGCCCGCCCGTGCCCCCCGTCAGATTGGGGTCCAAGTCCGACGGATCGCTCTCGGCGTCACCTGGCTCCGGAGTTTCGATCGTGTCACTCATTCCTTCCCTGATCTAAGGAAACGCGACGCCTTTGTTACAGCAAAACACGAGAAAAGTGCCCCCTATCGATGCGATGACGCATCGTTCGAGGCCAGCGACTCCGCCTCGCTTCGGCCCGCTCCGCTCGACCTCCGCCTCGCGACCCGTTCGCTCGCACGCCGACCCGCCGGGCCGGCGGGCCCTACCGCGCTGCGCGCCTGGTCATCGAGTGGAACTCACGGCAGGCCGGAAGCCCAGGGCGCTGATCCGGAGGTCCGGCCCGTTCCAGTTGCGAAACGCCGACCGGCAGCTGAGCCCGCTGAAGCTCCAACAGCCGCCGCGGTTCACGCGGATGGAGCCGTCTCTCGAACCCGTAGGGTCGGTCACCGCTCCACTCGGATACTCCCCATACCAATCCTCGCACCATTCCCCCACGTTCCCGTGCATGTCATACAGGCCCCATCCATTCGCAACGTAGCTCCCCACTTCCACCGTCTTCTCCAAATACGGACCCTTATCCGCGCCTCCAGACGGGTAGTTCCCATCAAAATTCGCCTCCTCGCTGCTCAGCGAGTCTCCAAAGGCCGTCGCCGTGCTCGTCCCCGCTCGGCACGCATACTCCCATTGCACCTCCGTTGGCAACGCCCACTCCCATCCTTCCGGCAGTGGATGTCGTTCCTTCATTTTTGCCAGCCACTCCTGCGCATCCTCCCAACTCACCATCTCCACCGGCAAGTCACTCGATCCCTCGAAATGGCTCGGGTTGCTCCCCATCACACTCTCCCACTGCTCCTGCGTGCACTCCGTCTTCGCCAACCAGTATCCTCTCGTCAGTGTCACCTCGTGCTGCGTTTCATCAACATCCCGACCTTCCTCGTCATCCGGACTCCCCATCAGAAACGTCCCCGGAGGACACCACACCATCTCGATCCCCCCGAACTCCCGCACTTCGCCCGCCCTGGTTCCTTCCATGCCCCGCGAGGCAGGAAACGCGTCGGGCGCCGGATCCGTCCGTGCCATCGGTTTCGAAGGCGCACCGACGCCGAGAAGCGCCTTCATGGTCGCGATTTCCCCCTGGAGTAATGCGATCTCCTCTTTCAACCTCCGCCTTTTCTCGACCTCTGTCTCCTCCGCCAGTTTCCTCTCATTCGTCGCCAGCAAGGCCAACAGGTGATTCAATCGCTCTCCCATCGCTTCGATCTCGCTGGGTTCGCCCTGTGACGAATTTCCACCGGTCGAGTCCGATCGCATCGCCTCGGCGCCGCTTTCCGCCTCCGTCAACGAATTCTCCATCCGTTCCACCTGCGCTCGCAGCGCCTCGTTCTCGCTCCCCTGCGCCCGCAACAGCGCCACCGTCTCCTTCAACGCCTCGATCTGTTCCCGCATCGCGGCGATCTCGGGTCGCTCTCCCTTCGTGAACGCGAACTTGGTGCCCGCCCGGTTCAGCTTGGTGTATTCCGCCGGTTCGTGAAACACTCGCCGGTAGGGGACCGGGATTCTCTTCTCCTCGTCCTCCTTCGCCCAGGCTCGAGACGTTTCCGCTACCTTCTCCCGTGTCGCCGCAAATACCTCCAGGAGTGGCAGTCCCGGCTTCGCCAAATGACTCACGAGCACTTCGGTGAACAACCCGTCGTTGGCCTGCTGTCCCGCGTCCGCCGAATAGGCGATCAGCGATCCCGAGGGCGGCGTCACCTGTGCCAGGCCACGCGTCCCGCCGAACGCGCTCCGCGTTCCGCCCGCGGCCTCCACCGTGAGTGGGTTGTCGCGGCAGGCATCGAGGATCACCACCTTAACCTGCGCCCCGGTCAGGTCCAGTTCATCGACCAGCACCTGCATCGACAACGCATCATTGCGAAGCAGCCGCTTCATCCGCTGCACATCCGCACTGATCCGGTCGACCCGCGTATCCCGCAACAGCAGGAAGTTCTCTCCGTGATACTCGATCCCGTGTCCGGCAAAGTAGACCAGCGCACACTCCGCATCGGCGGCTTCGACCACGAACGTCTCCAGCGCGTCCTCGGCGTCGCGTTGCTCGACCTCGGTGAGCAGGGTCACCGCAAAAGGCGGATCGACCTTCTCGAGAGCAGTCGCCATCTTCTCGGCGTCCGAAACCGCCACCTGGAGCTGGGCGTCCGGCGGCAGGTGGTCATAGGTATCGACTCCGATCACGAGGGCTGCGCGATCGGCGGCCAGGGAGGCAGCGGTCGAAAGGGTGAACGCAACACAAAGGGCAGCGGAACTGCGGTTCATGGAGTGAGGACGGCGCTGCGGATTGTTCCTGCAGCAAAAAAACATGATGGCTCCCCGAAGAGAATGCGAGGACTTTTCGATGTTCTAGGCGAGTCGAAAATCTCGCCGCCGTCCTCGAAGCAGACTCAGTCCTCCAATCCGTAAACCCGAACCGCATTCTCTCCCCGGATCGCGGCGCGCTCGCCGGCCGACAGTTCCTCCGTCCACTCCCAGACGGTCTCCTTCCACCCCAGGTAGCCCGACCGCAGGAGACAGACGGGCCAGTCACTCCCGAAGAGAAGGCGATCCGCCCCGAAGGCATCGAGCACGACGTCGTAGAACGGGCGCAACCGATCCCGCGAGGGTTCGAGTCCGGTTTTTACCTCGGTCACCATGCCGCTGACCTTGCAGGCGACGTTCTCCCTCTCGGCGAGGGCTCGGATCCCTTTCACCCAGGCGGGATCGGGCGCGGTATCTCCGATCGCCGGCTTGGCGAGGTGATCGAGCACGAAGCGTTGCGCCGGATGGCGATCCACGAATGCCAGGACAGGCCCGAGGTGTCTCGGGAAGACGAGCATGTCGTAGACGAGTCCGAACTCGTGCAGGGCCGCCACCCCGCGATTGAAATCCTCCCGCAGGCAGTAGGCGTCGTCATCGAGTCCCTGGAGAACCTCCCGGACACCGACGGCTTTCGGTTGCTGCGCGAAACGGGCGACCTGCCCGGCCGCATCGTCCGCGGTCAGGTCGATCCACCCGACCACCCCGCGAATCCAGTCGTGGGCCGCGGCATGGCCGGTCAGGTCGTCATTTTCCGCCAGCACGGTCTGCGCCTGAACCGAGACCACCCCGTCGATGCCTGCCTCATCAAGGACAGGGCGAAGGTCGTCCGGACCGAAGTCGCGCTTGAGGACGTCCATGCCTTCCCCGATCCAGCCGTAGTCCTCGGGCGAATAGTTCCAGAAGTGGTGGTGGGAATCGATCTTCATGGTGGATGGTGATTTAGTGTCGTCGGGAAGACTGGGTGAAATGGAAAGCCACCAGATACAGGATTCCGACGACGAAGGGAATCATCATGTGAGGCACCCAACTTCCCTGGGTGACGACGGTGACTCCCTGTCCGGCCAGGATCGGAATGATGATCATCCATCCGGCGATTCGCTCGCGGAACCACCCCAGCACGAGGCCGGCGAGGATGAAGGGGAAGGCCGAGATCCAGGCGTTGTCGTGGGCGGTCGCATCCGGATCGAGGAAAGGGATCGGCCAGCCGTAGCCGATGTAGAAAGGAAAGGCGAAGAGAAACAGGCCGGTTCCCGCGGTCCGGGCCAGCCAGCGCACGATGAGGATTGCCATTCTTCCAAGGCATTCGGATTCGCCGGCCGTCGCTTCCAACGGCCAACGGGACCGGTGTCCGTCCTCCTATCGCTGTGGCGGACTCGCCTCGCGCACCACCGATCCATTCTCCTCGCTCATGACAAGGACACTGAGCGCCTCGACGGAATCGAGTTCGTTGGTGTTGAGGCTCACGTAATCGAATTTCCCGCGAAGGTCGGTGTAGCCGTCCTTGAAGAACGCGACCGTGCCATCGCCCTTTCTGGCGTAGACCTTCACATAGGTCCTCGCGAGGGGCGCTCCCCCCTCCGAGGCTCTCACCTCGAGCCGCCCGTAGTTTTCCGCGAGTGTCACGGCCATCGTGTTCGCATAGACCGCCGAGGAGACACGCTTTCCGCCGCCGGTCACCTCGACGAGCACGTTCCGACTCGCGAAGCGCTCCGGAATCTCGAACGAGAGACTGTCTCCGTCGCCCGGCAGCTCTTTTCTCTCGGTGAGATTCGGACGCACGTAGCGAAACTGACCGCTCCCCGCCTCGACGAAGGGCTGGCTCGAAAACAGGAACTCCAGGTCCATCTCGTAGTAGTTCACCGTCACCTCGTCGAGGTTCTGGAACCGGACCGAGACGGTGCGGCCCTCGGTGGTCAGGGCGAGCGTGGGCTCCGACGCGGCGAGGGACTCCTGATTCTGCTCGCGATCCTCCCCCTCGCTCCTCTCCTCGCCTTCGCCGATGATCTCGCTCACCTGGGCGGCGACTTTCGTGAACTTCGCCCGCCAGCGGTTCACCGGGTGCTCGACATGTCGCGCCGCGATCTTCCCCGCCGCTTCCGCTTCCCCGCGGTAGAGGGCGGCGTAGGCGCGGAGGTAATCGAGCTGCAGCGTCGACTCGATCTCTTCGGGGTCGATCCGGTCGAGCCAACGCAGCGCCTCCTCGATCCGGTCCTGGAGAAACAGGTAATTCGCCACCGCCAATCCGTCGCGACCGTCGAGCTGCGGTCGATGGGCGAGCACGTCGAGCAGCGAGAGATACTGCTCGCGGAAACGATCGTTGAGGATCTTGTGCTCCCGCCCGAGGCGGTGACGCCGGGCGTTCACCAGGGGGCTGTATTCCAGCTGCTGATACCAGTGACGCTCCACCGGATCGATCGACACCAACTCGCACTCCAGGACCGGTCCGCACTGTCCGAGAAAATCCTCCCGGTGGAGGAGATACTGTCGCGCCACGGGTCGGTCATCGTGGTGGAGGCCATAACTCCACAGGGTCGCATCGAAGCGGTGCCGCTTCGCCAGCAGGGCCACGATGCGCCGGAAGAAATCGACGCTCTCCCGGACCCGCCAGGCCACCGGTGTCAGGTCGATCTCGTGCACGTTGGCGGTGGTGAGGAAATCGATCACCTCCTGTTCCGTCCCGTAGTGCGAGAGGTATTCCCACGAGGCTTCGTCGTGACTGCTGAGCTGATCGACGACGGTGAAGGAAGAGGGCTCGGTCCAGGCGATCGGCCGTTCGTCCTTGGCGACGTGTACCGGGTAATGCGGGAACGGCTCCTCACCCGAGGGCGAGGGAAAGTAGAAGAACGTCTCCACCTTCTGCGTCGTGAACGGATCGAGACGGATCGAGGCGGTTCGGGTGTAATCGCTCCCGTTGGCCGGAACAGCCCCTTCGGGAACCTGGAGAAGGAGATCGAGCCGATGAGTCGAGGAGGTGGGATTCGTCACCACGACCTGCGATCCGTAGAGGACGCCGGTGAGAAATTCCCCGGTCACGAAGTTGTCGACCCGCTCGCCCTCGACCATGCGCTGGCGGTCGTCGTTCCGGAAGAAATTCTCGCTCACGAGGATGGGCGGGCGCTCCTCCGCGACCGGCTCCTCGCCGATCTCCTCGTGAAAGACGATCAGGGGCGATTTCGCCTCCACGGTGAGGGTGTTGCCTTCGGAGGTGAATCCGGGGGCCTCGGCCTCGAAGGGAAGGTCGAGCACGGCCAGCGCCAGCATGGCCTCGGCGAACGACTCGGCCGCCTCGGGAAAATGCCGCGACGCGAAGGGTCCCTGTCCGTCCCATTCCGCGAAATCGCGCCAGAAGGCGTTGACCTCGATGAGCGAGGCGATCTGCTCCTCGATGGGGCGCTCGAAATAGTTGTTCTCGGCCCACTCCCGGGTGGTATCGAGCTTTTCGTAGAGCTGCCTCACCCGCGCTTCCTCGCGCAGGTCCATGATTCCCAGCTGGACGGCTCCGCCACCCTCCCCCGCTCTCCCGCCCACCATCGGCGGTACCGCGGCGGCGGCCGGTGCAGGCTCGGATGGGGCACCCGGCGGAGCGGAGGCAATTCCCCGCCTAGTCAGTCGAAGGGCTTCAGGCCTCGTCGCGGCTCTCCCTCTCAACGCATCGATGAGTCCATTGGAAGCGGTTTCGGCGACGGCCATCTGGTCGGCGAGTTCCAGCCCCTCCCGAATCGTCCCGCCCCGTGCGGTGCGACGGCCCCGCAGCGCCGCCTGGAAATAGGACACCTCCCGGGCCACGTCGGGCACCTGGAGGGCGAAGAGGTCGGAGACGTGACGCCCGATCCCGTCCGCCTCCTCACCTCCGAGCCGTCGTGCCAGGAGAATGCGCTCGACGATGTTGAGGCGTCCGAAGCGCCACGCCTCGGTGTAGGGCGACAGGTCGGCACCGGTCAGGTAGTGGTCGAAGAAAGTCTTGTCCCGCTTGTTGCGCAGGTAGGGAACGACGACAGCAGCGAAGAAATCCGGATCCTTGCGCGAGAGGAAGAAGTTCAACTCGTGGCAGGCATACTCGGAGTATCGCTCGCGTTTCTCCGCCTCGTCGAGAGAGGGCCAACCGGTCACGAACGCGAACTCACGCAAGGTTTCGGCTTCTCCCGACAGGCCGGCGAGCAAGCCGTGAACGGAGGAGAGGGTCTCAAAAGATTCCAGTTCCGACGCACGGCGATCGGCGATGGTGAGACTGTCTCCCGTGTCGAGCACAGTCACTTCGCGATGCTGGACGAAACGTTTCGCACGATCGAGAGCCTGAACCAGGCGCAGATCCCGGAATGGCGTCGCGTCCTCGACTTCGGGCAGCGAGAGACTGCGAAAAGCGGTGTCGTCCCCGTCCACCGCGAGCACGTGCAGCAATTGACGATCTCCCAGCGCGGCACGCTCGATCGTCACCGTTCCCCCTTCTCCGGGCTGCGCATTGATCACCACGACGGCGGGCCGTGCCAGGAAAGAGAGCCCCGGTGAAGCGGTGGCCTGGGCGGACTGTCTCCGCATCCGGCTCACCTTGTCCCTTTCCATGGCGCGCTTCGCCGATTCCGGTGCCGGCTTGCGCTGATAGTCCTCACCGGCCTCGGCGTCGTCGATCTCCGTGTTCGTATCACTGAGTTCCCAGGGATTGAGAATGAGACCGGGCCGGTCCGCCATGTTTCCCGGGTAGCGCTTCGCGGACCGCCGGTCGAGAATGTAGCGATACTCCTCACCGATATCGCGTCCGGAGACGAAGGCGCTTTCCCATCCGCCCCGCCGCACCTGCAGGGGTGTCGTCGCGCCGGAAACGGAGAGTTGCTCGTACAGGTCGAACTGGGGCAGAAAGCGGGTCGCGACGAGGTGAACCCGCGCCGTCTCGCCGGCGTTGGCGAGTTTCACCGCGATCGATTCCTCGTTCGCCTCCACCGATGCGATCTGCAGGGGCGTGGGATTGCGGATCTCGAGGTAGCGGGACTCTCCCAGGGCGTATCCCGAGACGCGCTCCGCCGCAGCCGTCACGCGAACGGTCACGGTCTCTCCCGCCTGTCGCAGGAAGACCTCGTAGTCGCCCGGCTCGAGATTCTCGAGAATGACCAGTCCGTCCCCGAACGAGGCCTTCGAGAATACATTGCGGACGAAGATGCCCCCTCTCACCTCGAAGGCCGCGAGATCGTCCTCCGAGAAATCCCCCGTCACCCCGGGCAGGGGTATCAGGACCGATTCGCCCGCGACGGCATGGATCGAAGACGGAACGGCATTGGCACTGCGACGGATCCGCCAGCTTCGTTTCGCCGGGAAACTCCCCCCGGACACCTCGAGACGGTCGATGCCTTCCAGCGATCCCAGATCGATGCGACCACTCTCGTCCGTCTTGAGGGTGGCCCGCACCGGGCGGGTGAAATCGCGGTGATGGAGCGCCACCTGAATCGCTCGATTCGCGAGAGGCTCACCCGATTTCCCAAGCGCCTCGACCACGTGCCGTCCGTCGAACACGGCGAGATGGAGATCTCCGAGAAAGGGAGTGGCCTCGGTCCCGTTGACATCGAAATTCGCCGACTGCGACAGCTTCACCGGTTCCCCGCCTGCGATCGGGTCGATGCGCCCCTCGAGAGTGACCTCGATTTGCCGAACCCGCAGCGGCACGCGAAAGGAATGGGTGGCTTCGTTGTCGTCGCCGAGCTCGAATCCGTTGACCTCGCTCACGCTCTCCACCCCGTCGAGATCGGTCGTCGCGACCCGGAGCGTGACCGCCTCGAGCAGGATGGTCGAGGCGGGAGTTCCGCTGGCTCGCACGACCGGGCGAACCGTCACCGTCGCCTCCGAGTCCGGCAAGAGTTGCTCCTGTTCCAGGTGAATCCCGGCATCGAGCGTGTAGCTTTCTTCTGGGAAATCGATGTGATCGAGTGCGGAAAACGATCCGGCGCTGAGAATGACCGGCTGACGACCGCGAGTCGAGAACGGAAGGAGGATGCGGCCATCCTCGCCCGGCTCGTAGCGCCTCCCCCCAAAATCGATCGAAGCGCCCGGCACGAGCTGGTTCCCCTCGTCGACGACGGTCACGGCCAATCCCGCGGGTGTGACCGCGGACAGGTATTCGAGGGTTCCCTTGCGGATCAGGGCGCGGCTGCTGATCCCGTTCCCGATGAACTCGACGACCCAGACACCACGCCCATCGAGGGAGTCGAAGGTGAAGTTGCGCCGGGTACGGCGCACGGGCGGATCGTCGTAGGAATACCGCTGTTCCTCGTTGGCGACGAGTCCGTCGAGCGGCAGATCGGTCGACAGCTCCCGCTTGTGGTCGAGATAATAGTTCCGGGCGTCGACCTCGTAGACCTTCACCATCAGGTCCGACACGTTCTTCACGAAGACGTCGAGGGACACGTCGTCGTCCGGACCGAACACCGTACGGTTCGACGGGGCAAAGGCGAGATCGACGCGCCCCTTCAGCGTTTTCACCTCCTCGGGGGTCAACATCGAGAGAAAGCGCTCTCCCTCGCCGGCGCCCGACGTCAACTTGGCTTCGGCGAACAGCTTCCTGACAAATTCCTCGCGCAGATAGGGTGCGTAGCCCTCGTAGTCGCCATCCTCCACGAAATAGTGGAGAAGGAAGGAGCGGACCAGCTCCTCGTCGCCACCCACGGGTGGAAGACCGGTCACCTCCCCGTAGTCCGCATTCAGATCGCTGGGAAAACGGGCCAGCTCGCGGTCCTGAAGGTAGCGTGGCGCCATGTAGGGAGTGGGACGCGGCAGCTTGAGATAGCGGAGAAAGAGGTCGCGGGGATACTGACCGCGGGATCGCTCATGAACGAGCACCCGGTAGAGAACGTGCGCTTTCAGGGAATTGAACGATGGCGCGAGGCCCTCGACTTCGTCCCAGAGGCGGCGGAGGTAGGCCCCCCGCGCGACGGCATCCTTTCGCCAATCGACATCCGCGCCCGGGCGGAGTTTCGCGAGGCGCGCGTGCACGTATGCCTCGTTTCCGGCCAGTCCGGGCACGAGTCCCTCCAACTCCTCGAGCTGCTCACGCGTCAGGTTGCGGTGGATCGGGAATTCTCCGAATCCCCGGCTTTCCCGGGTGCGGAGATCAGCCGCGACAAGCCCGGCCAGTCGTGGGTAGTCCGGATAGCGAAGGCGGCTGAGGAGATCGCGTCTCCGCTTTGGATCGAGCACCTCGTCGGCCCGAACAAGCCTGTCGAGACCGGAGTCGGTCACTCCCGTGAGAGTCTCCGATTCGGCGAAGGCCCTCTCCCGAAAGGACTCCCAACGAATCGTGGCGGGATCGAGAGCCGTGGGTAGATCGGCCGCCGCCGCCTCCTCCTGTTTCCGGTGGTCGAAACGAAGGTCGAGTTCCCGCTTCAGGTAGGTCAGGGTGCCCTCCGGATCATCCGTGTACTTCAGCAGAGCCTGCCGGTGCCGAATCGCCTTCAACCGCGGCGTCTCCCCGAACCGGCTCACCCATGCCTCGAGCAGATTCTCGACCGTATCCCACTCGGACCGGGACTGGGCATGCAACGCACGGAAATAGTAGTATTCCTCGGTTCCGGGGATCAGCTGTGCGAGCGCGTCTTCCCGATTCTCGGCGAGGGCGAACGTCTCGAGAAACCCGATTTCATTGTCGGCCATGGTGATTTGCGAAAGTGAGAGAAGGGACAGGGCGCAGGCCAGGCAGATGACGGGTGCCTGAGCCCCGCGGAAGCGGAAGGCGGAGAGGATCATGGGGAACCTATACCACAGGCTCCCCCCCGGCGGGGAAGGTGAAGTTGTAAAGAAATTGTCGAGAACCGGCCCGTTCCCCCCTTCCACGGTGGTTCCGCCGTTCTCAACCGTGCACCGGATTCACCCGAGAGCGCCTTCGCCCGGAACGCAAAACGGCCCGGGGATCGCCCCCGGGCCGTTGCAAATCACTTTCGCAGACCGCCAATCAGTGATTGAACATGAACTCCTTGGAGTTCAGAACGGCCCAGAACACGTCGTTGAGGACGTTGACCTTCTCCGCCTCGTCATCACCCACGGCTTCGACTTGAGACAGGAGTTGCTTCACCTCCTCGCCCGTCGGCCTCCGTGTGAGCGATCGAACGTAGATCTCCTCGATGATCTGCTCCGGCGTCTTCTTCGCTGCCAGCATGTCCTTCACGAGATTGCCCTGCTCGATCTTCCGCGTGACCGTGTCCCCGTTCATCAGGTGCAACGCCTGAGAGAGACTCGGCTCCATCTTGACCTCGCAGGAGCACACCGTTTCGCGGGTGGCCCGGCCGAAGGTGGTCAGGAAGTAGTTGCTTGTTCGACCGTCCGCGATCTGCACCGCCCGGGCACCGAGGGGAAGCCCGGTGAACTTGTTCTCCGTGTCCGTCACCTGGGTGATCGTGTCCAGCATCACTTCGGCCCGCTGCCGCCGGATCCGTGCCTTGGCGAAGTTGTTGAGATCGCTCTCATTGGAGGGCGTCGCCTTCGTGGTTCGCTGGTAGGTCGCCGAATTCGTGATGGCGCGAACGAGTTCGCGGAAATCGTAATTCCACTCGCCTTCGAAATTCTCGGCCAGGGCGGTCAACAGTTCCGGGTTCGATGCGGGATTGCTGATCCGCACGTCATCGACGGGGTCGATGATGCCAACGCCGAAGAAGTGCTGCCACACGACGTTGACGATATTCCGCGAGAAATAGGGGTTCTCGGGCGACGCAAGCCAGTCCGCAAGAACGGCGCGGCGGTCCTTGCCCTTGACCTCCGGTTTGGCACCACCGAGGAACTTCGGCTCCATGTTGCGGCCACCGATGATGTGCTTCACCTCACCGCTGCCGCGGTTGTAGATGATCTGCTCGCGCGGGTCGACCCCCTGCTTCCGTCCGATCTGGGCGAAGAAGGCCGCCCAGCTGTAATAATCGTCCATCGTCCATCGATCGAAGGGATGGTTGTGGCACTGCGCACACTGCAGCCTCATTCCCATGAACACCTGGGCGACATTCTCCGAGAGCTTGAGGGTATCACGCTCGACCTGGTAGAAGTTGGTCTGGGGTTCCGCGAAGGTTCCGCCGGTGGAGGCAATCAGCTCTTTCACCACCTCGTCGAAGGGCTCGTTGTTCGCGATGCGTTCCTGGAGCCACCCGTGGTAGAGAAGGGCCGACTTGTAGGAAATTCCCTGGGCGATGTTGTTGTCCGAGCGGACCTGGAGGAGTTCCGACCACTTCATCACCCACATTTCCGTAAACTCCTTCCGCTCGAGAAGCTCGTCGATCTTCTTGGCCCGCTTCTCGGGATCCTTATCGGCGGCGAAGGCCCGGTATTCTTCCGCGGTGGGCAGAAGACCGGTGATGTCGAGGTGGATCCGGCGAAGGAAGGTCTCATCCTCGGCCACGTCGGACGGGATCATCCGCAACTTGTGCAGCTTGTCGTGAACGAGTTCATCGATGAAATTGTTCTCCTGCGGACTGGGCCGGATGTACTCGAGCCCCTCCGGAATGACGATGGTCTGAATTCCCACGGTCTTCGTGTCGAAGCGTGCCATGATGAAGGCCTCGCCGCGCTTGCCTGCCGTGACCAGACCGTCCTCCGTCACGCCGGCAGTGGGTTCATTGTTCGTGATGAAGACGACCTGATCCGTCACGTCGCGATCATGTCCATCCGCATACTTCGCCCGCACCGTGAGCTGCTGCGTCGCTCCCGAACCCTCGAGAACCAGTTTGGGCGGGTAGAGCTCCAGGTCGACCAGCTCGGGGACCGTGTCGGGCTCGTCGTTGAGCGCCCCGTCCGCGATCCACTCGACCATCGTCTTCCACGAATCCGAACCCTTTTCGAACAGCTTGCCCCCCGTATGCGGGACCGCCTCGATCGATTTCTCCACGAGCAGGGACTCCTCGGGGATGGCCAGATTGATGCGGTGCCCCGCCATCTCCCGGGTGATCCGGAAGTGGTCGCCATCCGGATCGTAACCGAAAAGGGAGAGCATGAATCCATCCTGCCCCCTCGCGGAACCGTGACACGCTCCGGTGTTGCACGTTTCCCTCATGAAGACAGGCATCACGTCGAGATTGAAACTGACCGGACGCTCCTGCTCTGCTCCCTTGATCGTCACGGGGATCTTCACCGTGTGATCCGCGACCCGCACCGTCAGCTCGGTCTCCCCGTCGGCAGCCGGCTCGAAATGGCTCCGCGTGCGCAGCTTGACCATCTCGGGATTGGCGAATGCAAACCGTGCATTGGCCGTGACGTCGAGGGTGGTATCGTCCTCATACGTCGCCATCACCACGACTCGCTGGTGATCGCGCTCGGTTTCGAGGAGGATGTTGGGCGGGTAGGCCGCCACTTCGACGATCGCCTTGTCCTTCACAGGGAGGGGCTGCGCGTCCTTGAAATCCTCCTCACTCCGGGCCACAAGCGTGAGATCCTCGGGGAAATGAGCCCCCTCGGCGATCCACTGGCGGAGTTTGGCGATCTCGTGGTCGTGCAGGGTCCGGCCTTCCGGAGGCATCACATCGATGTCATCCTTCGGCAGGCTGACCAGTTCGATCATGAGGGACTCATCCGGCTTTCCGGGAATCAGGGCGGGACCATACTCGCTCCCCTTCATCAGGAGATCGCCTCGATCAAAACGCAGCCCGGACTTCGCCTCGGTGGCATCGTGGCAGGCAACGCAGTGAAATTCGAGGATCGGCTGGATATCTTTGACGAAATCGATCTTTTCCGCGCCGGTCTCGGCCTGAACCGAGGCGGCGGCTGGGATCAATCCGGCGAGAGCGAAGGAGGCAATCCAGTTCTTCATAGCGATTGGGAAGGTAAATGTGCGGAATGTGTTTACGCGACGGTCAGGGAGCCGCGGCCTCGTTCTTGGCCTCGAGGCGGAGTTGTTCGAGACGCGAGAGCGGCTTCTCTGCCGGCTTCTTCGGCTCTTTCTTGGCTACGGTTGCGGCCGGCTTCGGCGGCGCTTCCTTGGGTTTCGGATCCACCCGGATCACGCCACCCATCCCGACGCGGTGAACGATCGGTTCCCCGTTTTGTTGAACGACGACGGTGCAGAAGAGGTTCTTGTGCTGTCCGACCGGGGTCTGCTCGTCGACCACGACCGGAAACTGGATCTTCCCCGCCGACTTGTCGATTTTCAGCACCTCGGTGGTGGCACGGGCGGGCAAGCCGAAGAGCTGCACATCGGCCTGGCCGTCGAACTCGCGGAGAGCTTCCACCTCGCCCAGCATGGGCACGTTTTCGCCCTGTTTCGCGGTCGCCATCGAGAGCTTCATATTGACGAAGGGCTCCTCGACATTGAGGTCGATGTAGGGAGAAGACACCGTGACCGGCCCCTTATCCGTCGTCGAATCGGCAATCACGCAGATCTTCCAGTTACCGAGAGCCGCCGTCGCATTCGCATTGAGCTCGTATTCGACTTCGGTGTCCTTTTCGTTGAAGGTCACGGTCGAGGGGCAGGAGATCCCGGGAGGGCGCCACAGCATCCTCGCGACGATCTTCTTGTCGTAGCCGTCCTTTCTTTCGACCCGGACCTTCATCTTCATCGTTCCGTTGCGGACGATCGGCACCTTCGGCTGGTCGATCGAGATACTGAAAGGAGCCTCCTCCGTCACGGCGACGGGAATCTGCGACACGTAGCGGGTGTAGTATTCCACCCCGTTCTGGGGACCGCGCACGAAATCCAGCGACTGGATGAACTCGCCTTCGAGAGGCTTTTCCGGATCGGTGCTCGCCACCTTGAGCTCCGACATCATGCCGGCAACAGGGGCATCGGGGGCCGCCCGGAAGAGAACCGGAACCTGGTTGACGCCGTTGGGGACCGGTGGTGTCTCCAGCGTGACCCCCTGGGGAAGAGCGGGCACATCGAGTTTGACCTCACCGGAGAATCCCGAGCGCCGCACGTTCACCACCATGGCGTAGCGGTTGCCGCGCGGCACGTTCATCTGCTTGCGATACTGCAGATCGCGACGCTGCATCTCCGGCATGGTGAGCTCGATCTTGGGAACGCTCTTTTCGGACTCGATACGGTAGACGAAATCCGGTCCACCTCGTAACAGCATGTCGCGAACGCGCACATAGTAGTCGCCATCGGCCGGCGCATTGAAATCGACACGGCCGTCCTTGGTCCCGTCGGCATCGTCACTGGAGCCGAGTCCCTTCATCTTCCCGTCGTAGACGTAAATCACGGGGTCGACCGGGGATCCCAGTTGCCGTGCAAAGACCCGGATCCGGTAGCGCTCCCCTTTCTTCGCCGTGAACTTGAAGTAATCTTCGTCGCCTTCGATGGCGAGGATTCCGTTGAAGGCCCGCGGGAGAGCACCTCCCTCGGTAGCCTCCTTGTAGTTGTTGTTCGGCTCGGCCTCGAGAACGTTGTCGAAGGGAGAAACGCGCACCGGATTGGGAGAAGGCGGAAGAACGCCGTCGCGACCCGCAAAGACCGGATGTGTGTCCTGGGACACGTCGAGAGCGGCGGGCAGCTTTTCCTTGAACGTGTAGGTGCCCAGCGGGTCACCCAACACGGTGAACTCGACCTCGGACCCGGCCTTGCCCCCGAGCGGGTAGAGTGCCGTCGGGCGCGGAAATACCCCGATGTGAGCACGGTAGCGGCCCCGCCCCTGGTAGGCGGAGTCGCGGACCTCGACCGTGTATTCCCCATCCTCCGGAACGACAACGGAGACGATCGACTCCTGCTTCAGCAATGCCGAACCGTCCGCCGATGCGATCTCGAAGCGATCCTTGTTCAGGATTGCCACGTAGGGGTCGATGGCGATGTTGTTGCGGATGTTGTTGATCCGGAGTGCCTCCATCTCCACCGAGATGCGCTGCCCCTTTTTCGCCTGGATCCGATAGTAATCGGTCTCCTCCGGCTTCGCCTCGCCCTCGACGGTCACGTTCAGGTCGATCGGCTGAGCCTGATCGAACAGATCGTTCGGCTCCTTCTCGGCCACCGTGGGGAACTGCGAAATCCAGAAATTCCGAGCGTAGGTGATGCCATCCTTGCAACGAAGGCGCACGTGATGTTCGCCGAGGCGGCAGTCGGGAGCCACCACCAGGGTCGCTTCGACCTTCCGGTTGTCGATCACCTTGACATCCTTGGCCGTGATTCCGGGATGGTGGAAGAGCACTTCTTCGGCGGTGCCGAGACGGTTCCCCGTGAAGGTCACCTTGGTTTCCACGCCGCGCTGTGCACCACGGGGAATCGAGTTTTGAAGATCGGGAGTGGCGGCGTGCAAACAGGGCCCTGATACGACAAGTGCCGCCAGCGCACACGCTGCCAGCACCCGCTTCAGCCCCTGCCTGCCTGCCGCACTCTGACGGAGCAGAATGCGGTTCATGGCAAACGGATTTTCTAGGTTGTTTCGAATTACGCAGATTTTTTCGCGATGATCTCGTCGATCACGCTTCCACCATCCACGATTTCCATGGGGCGCGGCCCGGGAGCGATCAGCTCCTTGTCGGCGTTGATACCCATCTGGTTGTAGACCGTCTTGGCGAACGACTGCACGTCGACCGGATTCTGATCCGGCTCGGCGGCGAGGGAATCGGAAGACCCATACACCAACCCGCGCTGGATACCCCCCCCGGCGAGGACGGTCGAAAAGACGCGCGGCCAGTGATCGCGGCCATCGGTCTTGTTGATCTTGGGCGTCCGGCCGAACTCCGACGACACCATCACGAGGGTCGAATCGAGAAGGCCACGATCGTCGAGATCGCGAAGAAGTTGAGCGAGAGCCCTGTCGAAATCAGGCACGTAGCGGGTGATCCCCGCCTTCACGTTGTCGTGATGATCCCAGCTTCCGTAGGTCATCGTGACGAGGCGAACCCCCGACTCGACAAGTCGACGGGAGAGCAGCATCCGCATACCGGCCTGGTTCTTCCCGTAGGCTTCCTTGACCTTGGCATCTTCCTTGGAAAGATCGAAGGCATCGCGGGCCTCGGCTGAACTGATGAGGCCGTAGGCGCGCTGGTAGAAGGTATCCATCGCATCGATCGAGTCCGCCTGCTCCGCATTGCGGAAGTAGCTGTCGACCGCCTCGAGCATGGTCCGGCGACGCTCGAAACGAGCCGTGTCGACCCCGCTGGGAAGAGTCAGGTCACGCACCTTGAAATTGTCCCCCGATGCCGGGTCGCTCCCGAGACCGAAGGCCCCATACATGGAGCTGAGGTAACCCGTCCCGGCAAACTCGTTCGGCTGGTTGGGAATGCACACGTAGGGAGGAAGGTTCTTCCGGGGCCCGAACTCGTGGGAGATCACCGCACCAAAGCTGGGGAAGTTGATCGCGGGGCTGGGACGATATCCGGTGAACATGTTGTGGGTTCCCCGCTCGTGCGCCGCCTCGCCGTGATTCATCGAGCGGATCACCGTCACCTTGTCGGCGACTTTGGCCATCTGCTTCATGTTCTCACTGAACTGCAGACCGTCCACGTTGGTCTTAATCGCCTTGAACGGCCCGCGGTACTCGGCGGGCGAGAAGGGCTTCGGGTCCCATGTCTCCTGGTGAGCCATCCCACCGGGCAGGTAGATGTGGATGAGAGACTTGGCCACTCCCTCCTTGGACTCGTAGAACTTCGCCGCACGCGCTTCACGCTTCAGCAATTCGGGCAAACTCAGCCCGAGGCCTGTGGCGACGCCGACCTGCATGAACTCCCGGCGCTTGGCCAGGCCCGACTCGAAAAAACCTCTGCAGCCTTTCATGATATTTCTCTGGTGATGGATGAAAATGAATTCCGTAACTAACTTCCTGTTTGCGGGTGGCGCAACAAGCTACGTCTTCGCGTAGATACTGCATCACGGCGGGACTCTCCGCGAATTTCGAATCAATCCACGAGCGGTATCGGGCCGCGTTTCCGTACGTTGATTTCGGGGGAGGCGCGATTGACCATGCGAATATAGTCAAGACGCGCCCCAGGAATCCGTGGACCACTCACGACCGTAGCGTCTCCCGGTCTCTTTTTCCTGACACGGCACCCGCAAGGATTGAACCAATGAAAGCCCGGCTTACTTCGACATTCGCCCTGTTCCTTCTCGCCTTTCCCCTCACCGTGCAGGCAGAAGAGGAAAAAATCACCTACGAGGATCACGTGTTTCCGATTCTCGAGAATCGATGCCTCAACTGCCACAATCCCGACGAATCGAAAGGCGGTCTCGATCTTTCCACCTTCGCGGCCGCACTCGCCGGAGGCTCCGGCGGAGAGGTCGCCATCGCCGGGGATCCTCTTTCCTCCCGACTCTACACCCTGATGGCACACACCGAGACGCCGGTGATGCCGCCCCAGAAGCCCAAATCGCCGGACAAGGAGTTGGAGACGATCGCGGACTGGATCCATGGCGGCCTCCTCGAGACGAAGGACAGCAAAGCGCGCAAGTCCGACAAGCCCAAGCTCGACCTCACCTCGGTCAACGTCAGCGGCAAGCCCGAGGGCCCGCCGCCGATGCCCGAAAAGCTCCCGTTGCAGCCGGAGGTGCTCACCGAACGGCCCTCCTCGGTTCCCGCGATCGCACACAGCCCGTGGGCTCCGATCGTCGCAGTGGCGGGCCAGAAGCAGGTGCTCCTCTACCATTCCCGTGATTTCGACCTTCTCGGCGTCCTTCCTTATCCGGAGGGTTTTCCCCAGACGCTTTCCTTCACTCCCAACGGCGCCTACCTCGCCTGCGGGGGAGGGCGAGGCGGAAAGTCCGGCAACCTGGTGGCCTGGGACATCAAGACCGGCGAACGCATCATCGAGGTGGGCCGCGAATTCGACATCGTGCTCGGTGCCGACATCTCTCCCGACCTGCGCAACGCGATTCTCGGAGGTCCCGGCCGGAACATCAAGATCTGGGACACCGTCGCGGGCGAGGAACTCAAGAGCATCAAGAAGCATCCCGACTGGCTCCTCACCGCCGCCTACAGTCCGGACGGCGTGATCTTCGCGACCGGCGGTCGCAACGGTGGCCTCTACGTCTGGGAATTCACCGGCTATGAATTCTACACCCTGAAGGGTCATACCGGCGCCATCACCGATGTCGCCTTCCGCCCCGACGGCAACGTCCTCGCCTCCACCTCCGAAGACGGTCAGGTCTTCCTCTGGGACATGAAGACGGGCAAGGAAATCAAGAAGTGGCGCGCCCACAACGGTGGCACGCTGGCGCTCGCCTACTCGCCGCAGGGGATGATCGCCACCGTCGGGCGGGACAAGGCGTTGAAGGTCTGGAAGGGAGACGGCACCGCGGTGCGAACGATCCAGGCCTCGCAGGACATCGTCATGAGCGTGGCCTTCAGCCACGACGAAAAGCGGGTCTTCAGCGGGGATTGGACCGGGATCATCAAGGTCTGGGACGCGGAGACGGGCCGGCAACTCGGCGAGATTCTGCCCAACCCGCCCACGATCGACCAGCAACTGGAGTATTCGCAGAAGCGCATCACGGAACTCACGACCACACTCCCTCGACTGCAGAAGGAGCTCGAGGCAGCAGAAAAGAGGGTTGCCGATGCCCGCGCACGGCTCGGGGAAATCACCAAGGCCAAGGCTGAGGCCGCCAAGCAGAACGAGGCGGCCAAGAAGGCGCTCGCTGCAGCGGACGGGGCGGTGAAGAGCCTCACCGGGCAGCAGGCGGCAGCGAAGAAAGCCTTCGACGAGAAGAATGCCGTCGTTGCCACCCGCACCAAGGGGCTGGAAACGGCGCGTGCCGCTCTCGCCTCGCAGCAGAAGGCGGCGCAAACGGCCACTGCCACCCTCGCAAAGCAGGACGAGGCACTGAAGATGGCGAAAGCTGCTCTCGACGCCGCCGAGGGCACCCCGGTTCCCGCCCTGACTCCGGATCAGAAGAAGGCACTCGACGCCACGGTAGCGGGACACGACGCCGCTGTGAAGTCCCATCAGGCCGCCGTGTCCCTTGCCACGGCCCGCGCTACGGAAATGCAGCAGGCCACGGCCAAGGCAGAATCCGCACGCACCGCCAAGGCGGCCGCGTCCGCCCAACTCGGCGAGGCGAAGAAAACGCTCACTGCCGCGCAGGGGAAACTGGCCCAGGCAACGCAAGCCGTCCAGGCGGCAGAGAAGAAGGTGCAGGATGCGTCCTCCGGAGAGAACCAGCCGGCCCCCGAATTGGTGAAGGCGCTCGAACAGGCGAAAGCGGCTCTCGCCGCCGCCGAGAAGGCGCGGGCCGGCGCCGACGGGCAGGTGAAGGTCGCCGCCCAGGCAGATACCGAGGCCGGGACACGTCTCGCCGCAGCCGAGAAGGCGTTGGCGCAGGCCAGCCAGAATCTTGCCGCCGCGACCGGGGACCGTGATGCGAAAGCCGCTGCGCTCGCGAACGCCACGAAGGCCCTGGAGGCGCAGCGGAGAGTCGAGGCGGAAATCGTCGCCCGGGTCGCTCAGAGTAAGGCGGATATCGACGCGAAGGCGAAAGCACACGCCCAGGCGCAGCAGGCTCGCGCCACCACCGCTGCCGCTCTCGCCAAGGCCAACCAGGGTATTGAGGCGGCGAAGACGGCATCCGCCAACGCCGAGAAAGTTCTCGCCGAGGCGAAGACCGCCGCAGGCGCTGCCAAGAAACCGCTGGACGAGAAGTCAGCCGCGCTCGCCGAGGCCCGGAAGAAACTCACCGCCGCCCAGGCGGAGGCGAAAAAGTGGGAGGGCCAACTCGCGGCCGAAACGAAGCGCGACGAGGATACCAGAAAGAGTATCGCCGCCCTCACCAAGGGCGTGTCGGACGCGCAACTTGCCCTGGAAACCGCCCGCAGCGACCTCGAGAAGGGCAAGTTTCTCGTTCAGAAGTGGGAGGCCGCCGCCATCGATCTCACCGCCCAGCAGGAGGAGGAGGAACTCGACGACATGGTCGAGAAACTCGACGACATGGTCGAGGAGGAAACCGTCGCCAAACAGGAGGCCGACAAGGCACGCAAGGCTCGCGAGGAGGCGGAACGGAAGCTCGCCGAAGCGAAGAAGGCCGTGAACGAAGGCACCCAGAAGCTCGCGGACAAGTCGACATCCGTCCTGGAAAAGGCTCTCGAGCTTGTCGCCAACCGCGCCATCGCCGAGATCCGCGAAGAGGCGACCGCCGAGAGCGCGAGTGAATTCGAGGGCGAGATGACCACCGGGGAAACCCTGCCCGCCGACGACATGGAAGCCGAGGAGAAACTCGTCACCCAGGTTGCGAGCGAATCCCTCGCCGACCGGGAGGAATCCGACATCGCCAGGGAGATCGCCGACCTGCGCCGGCGCCTCGGTAGCCTCGAAGACCTTCTCGCCTCTTCCTACAGCGAGGCCGACCGAACCCGGGAGATGGTTGACCAGGCCTCCGGGGTGGCCCAGGCGACCCCCGGGGAAATCGCCCAGCGAGCCAAGGTCGAAAAAGATGCAGTTCGGGAGTTCACGGGCGCCGTCGAGGAACGCAAGCGCCACGAACAGGCGCTCGCCGAACAGAAGCGGCGCATCGAGTCACTCCGCAAACAGTATCTCACCACTCTCCCGGAGCGGAAGGAGTAGCGCCGGCTCCCGGTGCAGACATTCCCCCAGGGGAAATTCACGACAGGGCCGTCCCCCGGGACGGCCCTCTTTGTCGTACGCCGGCCCTCTTCCCGAATCTCATCTTCACCCCGCCGGCCCGGACGACGCCGACGGTGTTTCACCGGCCGTTGCCTCCGTACCGCCCTCCCCCGGGCCACCGGAACCACGCCTTGCGCCGCGAAACTCGACCTCTCCGCGAGTTCACCTCGAACACTCGCCCCCCTGCTCGTCCCGCTCCTTCGTCAGCGGAACCGGACCGCGCCTCCGGCGTGGAGCGAGTTCCAGTTCTGGTACGCGAGATAACCGAAGAGGATTGCGATCCAGAGGCTGCCGCCGATCAATCCCGCCACGGCGACGGTGATTCCGACTGCGATCCCGATCTTGAGAACGAGCGCCCGGTTCCGGTTGGCGAGAAACGCCTCCAGGATGTGCCCCCCGTCGAGGGGAAGGACCGGAAGCAGATTGATGATCGCCCAGGCGAAGTTCAGCCAGACGGCATCCTTGATGAACATCTTCATGACCGGGTGGAACATGAAGGGAGAATACTGGAGCAGGATCGCGAACCCGCCCAGGAGCAGGTTGGCGAAGGGTCCCGCGGCCGAAACGACAATGCTCTCCCAACGCGTGAACGACCCCGGACCGGCACAGTATCCCCCGATGCCGTGCAACACGATCTCCGAGTGAGGTGCCCGAAATCGCCTGCGGGCGAACGCATGTCCCAGTTCGTGCCCGAGAATGCCGACGAACACGACCGAGGCGAGCAGCACGAATCCGATCAGGGCCATCGGCCCCGGCCGCGTGAGATAGTGGATGCCGATCACGGCGCAGAGGACCCAGAAGGTCCACTGCACCCGCACCGGAAAACCGAATAACCGAAAACCGAACATCGCCGCGCGCGGAACAGACGGGCCGCCGGGCCCTCAGATGAACTCGTTCACGATGCTCTGCAGCATCTCCTGGCGTCCGCTCTTCGTGACGGGCTCGCCATTTTCGAGAGTGTGTTTCTCGAGATCCTCGAGCGTGGCCTCTCCGCTCTCGATCCGCGCCCCGATTCCTCCGTCGAACGAGCTGTAGCGCTCCTTCTTGAAGTTCTCGATGCGGCCGTCCTCGATGATGGCATGGGCGATCTCGAGTCCGCGGGCGAAGGTGTCCATCCCGGCGATGTGCCCGAGGAAGAGGTCGTCGACCTCGAAGCTCTCACGTCGCAGCTTCGCGTCGAAATTGAGTCCCCCGGTCGTGAATCCGCCCATCCCCAGGACACAGAGCATGATCTCCGTGGTGAGATAGATGTCGGTGGGAAACTCATCGGTGTCCCATCCGATCAACTCGTCTCCCATGTTCGCGTCGATCGAGCCGAGCGCACCCGCGGCGATCGCCACCTCGAGTTCGTGCCGCATCGTGTGCCCCGCGAGCGTCGCGTGATTCGTCTCGATGTTGAGCTGGAACTCTCCGAGCAGATCGTGTTCGCGGAGGAAGTTCAGGCAGGCCGCGGCATCGGAGTCGTACTGGTGGGTGGTGGGTTCGCGCGGCTTCGGTTCGATATAGAACGCCCCGTCGAAACCGAGCTTCTTCTTGTGATCGACCGCCATCCGGAGAAGAGCCGCGAGGTGTTTCAGTTCCCGGCCGATGTCGGTGTTCAGGAGGGTGGAATATCCCTCGCGGCCGCCCCAGAAGACATAACCGAGGCCACCGAGACGGTGCGTCACCTCGAGCGCCTTCTTCACCTGGGCGCCGGCATAGGCGAACACGTCGGCATAGGGCGAGGTGCCAGCGCCCTGGTTGTAGCGCTTGTGGGTAAAAAGGCAGGCCGTCCCCCAGAGCAACTTCACGCCGGTCTGCTGCTGCGCCTTCTCCAACTCGTCGGCGACGGCATCGAGGGCATCGTTCGAGGCCTGCAGGTCGTTCCGTTCCGGAGCCACATCGCGATCGTGGAAGCAGTAGTAGTCGATGCCGATCTTCTGCAGGAACTCGAACATCGCCCAGACCCGCCTGCAGGCGTTCTCGACCGAATCCGATCCGTCGTCCCAGGGCCGCTCCGCGGTTCCCACGCCGAAGGGATCGGCGAGACCGTTCCGCATCGTGTGCCAATAGGCACAGGCGAAGCGAAGGTGATCCTTCATCTTCTTCCCGCCCACTTCCTTTTCCGCATCGTAGAACTTGAACGCGAGCGGATTCTTCGAATCGGGGCCCTCGTAGGAAATCTTCGGAATACCGGGAAAAAACTCGTCACTCATACGGCGGGACTCTCTCCAAGGGCGGCGCAAAAGGCAAGCCCGTTGTTTCACCCGCCAACCCGCTTCCGCCGTCCGGTATCCCACCGTTTGCCGCGTCCGTCTACTCCGCCCGCAGGTCGTAGCAGATGAGGCGGGGAGGCGCGGTGCCGGCCATGTCCGGCTCGTGCTGGGACACGTAGAGCAGGCCCCGGTGGAGCACCGGGAGAGACCAGGTCTCCCGGGCGAGGAACAGCTGGCCGACGGAAGCGAGGGTGGCCCCCTCGCGATTCAATTCGACGATTCCCAGCGATCCAAGCTCTCCGAGCGCGTAACTCCGTCCATCCGCGTGGAGGAGACTGCCCCGCAGGTAGCTCATCCGGTAGGGGCGCCCCCCCGGCAGGGTCATGTCCCAGAGCGTCTCCCTTTTCCACAGCTCGTCACCGGTCCGCGCATCGTGGGCGGCGAGCATCGCGTCGGGCTCGTTGCGGCCCGAGAAACCGTAGATCACCCCGTCGAGCACGAGAGGAGTCATCCAGTGCATCCCGAAATCGTCGTCCCGCCAGATCTCTTTCCACTCCAGGCCTTCCGTCAATTCCAGAACCACCCCACCCCGCCCATAGGTGGCGGAAATGAATACGCGATTCTCACCCACGCGGACCGGACTGGAGCCGTTCACGCTCTCGAATTTGTCCGCCCGCCATGGGAAAGCGTCGTGAATCGCGCCCGTCCCGGGATCGAGTGCGAGCAGTCCTCCGAACGGCGGATCGCTTTCCCCGCCGGCGAAGACGAGCAGCCGCGGTGCGCCCCGCAGATCCATCACCACCGGAGACGCGTAGCTCGCCTGCCATTCATGCTCGGCGCCCCAGAGCAACTGCCCGTTGTGCTGGTCGAATGCCGCCACGCAGATGCCGCTGCCCCCGAGATTGACGAACACCTTTCCCTCGAAAACCACGGGACAGGCACCGTGGCCGAAGAAATAATCCGGAACCGAGAACTCCCCCCGCAGGTCGCGCTGCCACAGGAGAGTGCCGGTGCGGAGATCGAGGCAACTGAGAACGCTGCGAACCCCGAGCGTGTAGACCTTGCCGGAATCGATCACGGCACTGGCGCGCGGACCATCGTTGAACCCATAGCGGTCCCGGTAGACCACGGGATAGGAATAGTCCCAGTAACGGCGGCCCGTCTCCGGGTCGAGGCAGTCGATCCGTTCCTCGTCGCCGATGCGATCGAAGAAGACGAGCCGCCCCCCGGCGAACACCGGAGAGGTATAGCCGGAACCCTTTTCCATTTCCCACACGACCGCAGGACCTTCCTCGGGAATCGTCTCGAGGAGGTGGGTCTCCGGCGAAATACAATCGTCGTCCGGACCAAGGAACCGGGGCCAGTCCGAGACGACTGCCTCCGGGTGGAGCGGCTTCGGTGCGGCGCGAAACGTGAGCCGGTCAAACGAAACTGCCTCCGGCACCGGGGCCTCCGCCTCCACCTCATGCACGGTCGGCGGCGCCGGATCGGCGGAATCGGCCTGCAGCACGGGCATGGCCCATGCTCCCGCGAGAACGAGACAGACGAAACCCTGTCGAACGGGAAACTCCACCCTCCTCGCTGCCCGACTCGACCCGGTTGGGTGAGAGAGAAGACCCTGTTTCGCACCTGGCTCCGGGGAAGCGCAATTGATCATGCGGGAAACGGACGGCTGTTTTGCCGAAAACGCAACCATCGCGCAAACCGAGAAACCGCGGTGGTGGAGAACAAGCCAGGCTTCGCGCCTCGCGGTCGTCGCCGAAAAACAAACGCGGGGCCCACCGACCATGATGGACCCCGCTAGGAACCGCTTGTTTTCACAACATCCGTGGATCTTCAAGGAGGAGTGTCCCGAAAGAGCACCACCAATGTCGCTGTCATGTTGGTTTCCCCGCGCCCGAATCTGTTCGAAAGATTCTGCACTTTTTTCGAATTCCTTTTCTCTGCTCCACCGAGGAGCTCCTCGATTGGCCATTGCGTTGCCCGGGGCAACGGCGTTTACTCGTGTGAGCCATGGCCTCCATCCTTCTCGTCGAAGACGACGCGGACAACATTCGCCTTCTCACCCGACTGCTCGAGCACCACGGACACGACATCACCGTCGCCGACAATGCTTCGGACGCGGTGACGATGGCCGGCAGCGGACGACCGGAGCTGATCCTCATGGATCTGGAACTGCCGGACTCGCCGGGCGGTCATCCCGATCCGAATGCCGGGCTCGACGCGACGAGACGACTCAAGGCCGACGCGGAAACGGCTTCCATTCCCGTCATCGCCCTGACCGCGCACACCATGGCCCATCACCGCGAGCGAATCGCCGAGGCGGGTTGCGACGACTTCCAGGAAAAGCCGATCTTCCCCTTCGAGAACCTACTCGCGAAGATCGCGAGTCATACCGGCGGCACGGCGGACTCCTGATTCCGGACGCGAAACATGTTCGAGCACGGGGCAGAGCGATTCGCGGTGGGCACCCTGCTGTTCCTCGTTCTCGAGGTGATCGCCTTCATCACCATCTTCAATGTGGTGATGAAAGTCCGTTCGGCGGCGGGCGCCTGGGCGTGGGCGATGTCGATCCTCGCGCTGCCGGTCGTCGCGATTCCGCTCTACTGGATCCTCGGACGCCAGATCTTTCTCGGCTACCAGGACCGGCTCACCGAAGCGCGAAAGGCGAACGAGGAGCTGTTTCGCCAGTTGTCCGTGACCCTCGAGCCCTACTACGCGACTCTCGACGAGGGGCAACGCTACTACACCGGCGTACTCGAGATGCTGAGCGAGCGCCGCTTCACCCGCGACAACGAGATCTGCCTGCTCGTCGATGGCGATGCGACCTTCGACGCGATCTTCGCTTCGATCGAGGAGGCCCGGCACTACGTGCTGGTGCAGTTCTTCATCGTCAAGGACGACTCGCTCGGCAACCGCCTCAAGGACCTGCTCATCAGGAAGGCAGGCGACGGCGTGCAGGTCTGCTTCCTCTACGACGAAATCGGCAGTTACCGGCTCGGCCGGCGCTACGTCCGGGAGTTGGAAGCCGCCGGGGTCGAGACAAGCCGGTTTCACTCGACCAAGGGACCGAGCAATCGCTTCCAGGTGAACTTCCGCAATCACCGCAAGATCGTGATCGTGGACGGTCTCACCGGGTTCGCCGGAGGTCTCAACGTCGGCGATGAGTATCTCGGGCTGTCGCGGAAATTCGGACCGTGGCGCGACACCCACGTCCGGATCGTAGGACCGGCTGTCCTCAGCCTCCAGATGGTCTTTCTCGGCGACTGGTATTGGGCGACCCACCGCGTCCCCGAATTGAATTGGACCGCGGTCGCGGAAGCGGACGGCACACGCTGCGGCGGCGCGGACATGACCGTGCTGACCCTGCCAACGGGACCGGTCGAGGCGGTCGAAGGCGGCACGATGTTCTTTCTCAACGCGATCAACCGGGCTCGTGAGCGGCTCTGGATCGCCTCGCCCTATTTCGTGACCGACGAGTCGGTCCGTGCCGCACTCGTGCTCGCCTCGCTGCGCGGGGTGGACGTGCGCATCATGATTCCCGGCAAACCCGACAAACGGGCCCCGTGGCTCGCCACCTTTTCCTACCTCGCCGAGATGGAGGCGGCCGGCGTCGGCGTCTTCCGCTACCTCGATGGATTCCAACACCAGAAGGTCGTGCTGGTCGACGACGCGTGGGCTGCCGTGGGAACGGCCAATCTCGACAACCGGTCGATGCGGTTGAATTTCGAGGTCAGCATCGTGGTGGTGGACCGGGCCTTCGCCACCGAGGTGGCGGCGATGCTGGAAAACGATTTCGCCCGCTGCCGCCGCGCTCCGGCGACGGAATACACCGGTCGTCCGGTATGGTTCCGGCTCGCGGTGCGGCTGGCTCGCCTCGCTTCTCCGATCCTGTAGGAAGCGAGGCGTCCGGCCCCGTGACCTTTGGCCCCGGTTACTTGCTCTTCTTCGCCTGATCCGCCTTGCCCGCCTTGGCCTTTCCCTTTTTTCCCTTGGGTTTCGCCGGCGCGGGCGCCTTGAGCCTCTTGATCGAAACATTCCGGAACTCGACCGGATCGCGATGACCGGCGAATCCGAAGTAGCCCGAGGTGCGATTGAGACCAGGGTGCGGCTTGTCGCCCATGAACTTCTTCACCTGGGAGAGGTCGGCATCGAGGATCACGGACCCGTTCAGTTCGACCGTGACATGCGTCCCCTTGACCGTGACCTCCTGGAAATTCCATTCCCCGACGGGACGCAGGTAGCCGCGGTGGGCGGGCACCATCGCATAGGCGCTCCCGTGATACTGCCGCTCGTCGAGATTCGCGTATTTCTCCGCCGTGTTGTCGATCACCTGCAACTCGCAGAGCCCGTCGTAGGCGGCACCGCCCTGGCCCGGGTAGTGAATCGCGAGGCCGTTGTTGCCGCCGGGAGGCAGCTTGAACTCGACGCGGACGACATACTCACCGAGTTCCTCGTCGAAGTAGATCGTGCCGCCCGCTCCCTCCTTGCACCGGATCGCCCCGTCGACGACCTCGTAGTTGTCGACCGGACCGGCCCAACCGTCGAGATCCGTGCCGTTGAAGATCGGGGCGAATCCTTCGTCCTCCTCGCCCTCGCGAAGGAGAGCGGTGGCCTCCTCGGAGGAGAGCTCACGGAGCTTGATGTTCCGCCAGCGGATCTCGCCACCGTGCGTCTGCAGGTGGATCGGTCCCTTCGCCGGCAGGGGAGCGGTCCGGTCCCAGAAGTTCTCCCAGGTTGCTCCGTCGACCACGAGCTTGTCGTTGAACCAGACCCAGGTCCGGGCTCCCGTCATCTTGACGTGGAAGGCGTTCCACTCGCCGAAGGGCCTGTCGGCGAGAACGAGCGGATCCTTGCCCGCCGCACCCGCGCTGTTGTTCCAGAGACCGCCCGATCCCTTGTCGTTTCCGTTCTTGAGCGCCTTCTCGTCGCGCCGTGTGCTGTCCCAGATCTGGATCTGCGGTGCCCCCCGCATGTAGATGCCGCTGTCGGCCGCGGCGACGGTCTTGTAATCGACCCAGAATTCGACGTCGCCGTACTCC
>Ga0180430_10000210_pt1 | contig 67750 bp, 55 predicted proteins | sample SS_ome_9_FD_132999 | JGI IMG/M metagenome (GOLD analysis project Ga0180430, IMG submission 132999) | Hypersaline lake sediment archaeal communities from the Salton Sea, California, USA - SS_1_S_2 metaG | ecosystem: Environmental > Aquatic > Non-marine Saline and Alkaline > Hypersaline >...
CCGCTGCGTTACCACGCGCGCTTCTTCAGCATCGACTTCGCACACCTCGAGGGCGAGCTCGGCGGCGACGGCGAACTCGAGGACCTGCACTGGGTGCGCATCGACGATACCGCGGGACTCGAGACGATGGTCGTGCAGGACATGATCCTGGCCACGCTCGCGCGCCGCCTCAAGGGTCAGCACGCGCCGCCGCAGCGGCTGTTCTTCAACTGGGGTCGACGTAACGTCGTCGACGCCTGAAGCAGCGCCGGAGCCAACCGGCGCCAGCCCTCAGCGCTGCAGCGTGCGCAGCCAGGCGACGACGTCGGCAACGCGCGAACGCGTGCGTTCCTCGCACTCGCCGGCCTCGCGCAGCAACTTGCCCCACAGCGGCATGTCGCTCGTGCCGTGGGCCAGCGGCATGTCGCGGCCGTCGACCGCGGCGCTTACCGCTGCGGCCGGGAACTCGCCGCCGTTATCACGCGCGAGCACGGTGAGATCGGGCGGGGCCTCGCGCAGCAGCGGCACGAAAGGCCCGCCGCCGGTACCATCCTTACCGTGGCAGACCGTACAGTGCTCGTACCAGGCCGCCTGGCCGACACCGAGGGCATCGCCCTCCTCGGCGCCGGCGGCGCTTGCCGCGAGGGCGAGCAGAACAGGGAACACATGAGAGCTCGGATTCATGGTCGCTTTCCGCAGTTCACAGGTCTTGAGCATACGCACGGTGCGGCCGCGCCGGCTTGACCATCGTCAGCTACGTCTCTCCTGAGAGGGTCCCGTGGCGCGGTCTCACGCCGGACGAAACACCGGCACCGGCTGCGCTTCGCGCGTCTCGAAAGCGAGCCTCACGTCCTGGCCGATGGCCACCGCCTCCGGCTCGCAGTCGACCAGGTTGGTCATGATGGTCGGGCCCTCCGCCAGCGTGACGAACGCGATGATGTAAGGCGGCTTGCCGCGCCGCTCCACGCTCCACGAATAGACCGTGCCGGCGCCCGAGGCCTCGCGCCACTCGGTATCCTCACCGAGACAGAACGGGCACAGCGGCCGCGGATAGTAGTAGCTGCGCTCGCAGCTTCGGCAATGCTTGAGCAGCAGGCGCCCTTCGTTCGCGGCGTCCCAGTACGGCGCCATCGCGACATCGGCCACGGCCGTGTCCTTGTTCGTCTCTGCCATGTTCAGACCCTCTCCAGGATGAGCGTCGCGCTGCCGTGGCGCGTGCCGAGGTAGCCACCGGTGCCGTGGGCGAGCGCGAGGTCACAGTTGGCGACCTGTACCGCGGGATGTGCCTCGCCGCGCAGCTGGCGCACCGCTTCGAGTATCTTGGTCATGCCGCCGCGATTGCCGGGATGGTTGTTGCACAAGCCGCCGCCGTCGGTGTTGAACGGCAGCCGGCCGACACCGCTGATGAGCCCGCCGTCGGCGACGAAGCGCCCACCCTCGCCCTTGGCGCAGAAGCCGATGTCCTCGATCTGCATCAGCACCGTGATGGTGAAGCTGTCATAGAGCGAGGCATACTTGATATCGCCGCGCGCGATGCCGGCCTCGTCGAACGCGCGCGCCGCCGACCACACGCCGGCCGAATACGTGATGTCGATGTCACCACCGTTGGTGTGCTTGATCGCCTCGCCCGCACCGAGCACACGCACCTGCGGCCGTGCCAGCGAGGCGGCGATCTCGGGGGCGACCACGACCAGCGCGCCGCCGCCGTCGGAGACCACGCAGCAGTCGAGGCGGTGCAGCGGATCGGCCACGACGGGCGAGTTGACCACGTCCTCGACCGTGACCACGTCGCGCAGCATCGCGTGCGGGTTGTGCTGCGCGTGGTGCGACGCGGCCACCTTGACCCAGGCGAGCTGCTCGGCGGTAGTGCCGAATTCGTGCATGTGGCGCCGGGCGCACATGGCGTAATTGTTGAGCACGGTCGGCTTGAACGGCGCCTCGAACGGCAGGTCGGGCGGCTGCACCGCCATCGGCGGCCGTCCCGGCGGCGCGCCGCCGCTACGCGGCTTGCCGGCCAGCGTGATCAGCGCGACCTTGCACTTGCCCGCCGCGATGGCCTGCGCCGCGTGGCTGACGTGGATGAGGTAGGACGAGCCGCCGGTCTCGGTGGTGTCGGTGTGACGCACGTTGAGGCCGAGGTACTCGGCCATCGAGAAACCGCCGAGGCCCGGCGCGTCGCCGGCGCAGAAATACGCGTCGACGTCGGCCAGCGCGAGACCCGCGTCGGCCAGCGCGCCGCGCGCGACTTCGGCGTGCAGCTGCTGTAACGGAATGCCCTCGGCCTTGCGCGTGGGGTGCTCGTAGATGCCGGCGATGGTCGCCTTGCCCTTGATACTCATGCTCGTCTTCCAGGCTCCTTGGTGTGCGATGCGTGCGCCGCCGAAATCCCGCGGCGCGCGCCAGCGCGGCACGATATACCAGACGGGGGCTGCGGATCATGCCCGCCGGGCAAGACGTGGCGCGATCTCGGACACCGCGCCGCGACGGCGCGATGGCCTCAGTCGTCGAGCCCGCGCACCGCCGGCCCCTTCAGCTCCATCACGTTGCCCTCCGCGTCCGGGACGTAGATCGAGGGCCCGAAACCCTGCGCGCCGTAGACCTCCGTGATCGGCGAACCCTCGACGCCACAGGCCGCGAGATGCGCCCGGATCGCCGCCTCGTCGAAAGGTTCGACGCGCAGGCAGAAGTGATCGAGGTTGCGCCCCGCGCCCGGCGGCGGTCCGCCGCGGCGGCCGAGCTCGGAGTCCGCCGGTACGATGTCGATGATGATGTCGCCGGCACGCAGCTGCACGAGCCCGATGTCGAGCTCGCGCTCGATGGTGGCACCGAGCACCCGGCGATAGTGATCGACCAGCGCGGCGGCATCGCGCGCGCGCAGGACGACGTGATCGAGATGAACGTGTTCGAACATGTCACAACCTCGGTGAAGCAGGATGGCGCGTACCCCGGGCGCGATCGAGCGGCGCGTTCCCTCACGCCGCAGAGCCGCCCCGGGTTCAGTGCCTGACGAGCGTTTCCCGCACGTAACGATACACGACGAAACTACCGCCTGCGCCGAGCCCGGCAGTGGCGAGCGCGGCCAGCGGCAGCGGCGCGAGCGCGACCACGCTGCTCACGACCATGGGACCGGCAGCCGTGCCGAGGTCGGTGAGCAACCGCCACAGGCCGAGGTATTCGCCGCGCTTGTCGGGCGGCGCGAGATCGGTACCGAGCGTCATCACGATGCCGGTCGACAAGCCGTTGGCGAAGCCCAGCAACACCGCCACGGCGAGCAGCGCCGCATAGCTGTCGGCGAGTGCGATGGCGCCGAGCGCGAGCGCGAACAGGCACGAACTCGGCACCGCCGTGGCGCGGCGGCCGTAGCGATCCATGGCGATGCCGGCGGGATAGAACAGCGCCACGTCGACCGCCGCCGAGACCGAGACGACGAAGCCGATCGCCGGCGCATCGAGCCCGAGCGCCGCGCCGGCGAGCGGCAGCAGCACGGTGCGCGCGGCGCGCATCAGCATGAAGCTGATCGCGGCGACGCCGTAGGTCGCGAAATCGCGCCGGTGCTCGAGCGCCAGCGAGCCGATGCCGCGCCAGGTCAGTGCCCGCCCCTGCCCGCGACCGCCTTCGGCAACGAAGGCGATGCAGGCGAGCCCGACGAGGATGCTGGCGCCGGCGACGGCGAACGTCGCGCTGTAGCCGACGACATGCGCGAGCGCGCCGCCGGCGAGCGGGCCGAGCAGCGCGGCCAGGCGCAGGCTGCCGGCGATCATCGCGATCACGCGCCCGCGCTCGGCGCCCGACAGGTTGGCCGAGACGTAGGCCATGCGTCCGAGCAGGAAGGTGCTCGAACCGGCGCCGTTCAGAAACGCGATGACGTAGAACCAGCCGATACTGTCGTTGACGGCGTAGGCGAGAAACGCGAGGCCGATGAGCAGGCCGGCCAGCACCATGGCCGTCTTCTCGCCCCAGCGGGCGGCGATCATGCCGGCCGGGATGTCCATGACCATCATCCCCACCCCGCGCCAGCCGATCACCGCGGCGGCCGCCGCGGCGCTGCCGCCGAGATCGAGCACGTACAGCGGCAGCAGCACGAACGAGGCCTGGGCCGGCACGCCGAGCAGCAGTGCCGGCACGTAGACCGGCCACCACATGCGCGCGTGGACGTGGCGCATCGCGCGCCTCAGGCCGGCGCGTGCACGCGCCCGCGCGCGAGCGAGAGCACGATGGCGCCGAGCGCGAGCAGCGCGCCGGCGGCGAAACACACGTGAATGGCGCGGGTCAGCGTGGGATAGACCTCGGGCGTGATCTGTACCGGGCCGAGCAGCAGCGCGAAGACCAGCGCGACCAGGCCCATGCTGGTCATCTGTCCGATGACGCGCATCACCGACATCGCGCTCGCCGCGCGGCCATAGTCGCTGCGCGGCACCGCGCCCATGATGGCGTTCGCGTTGGGCGAGGAGAACAGGCTGAAACCGAGCCCGGTCAGGGCGAGGCAGGCAACCGCGCCGGACAGCGGCGAGTGCGCGTCGAGAAACACGAATCCGGCCAGGCCGAATGCGGTCAGCAGCATGCCGAGCGAGGCGATCACGCGCGGTTCGCTGCGATCGGAAAGCCGCCCCGCCCACGGCGAGACGAGCGTCATCACGGCGGGCTGCGCCATCATCACGAGCCCCGCGGTGCTCGGATCGACGCCCTTGAGGTATTGCAGGTAGAGGCTGACCAGCACGACGTTCGCGAACGTCGTCGTGTACATCACCAGCGAGGCCAGGCAGGACATCAGGAACACGCGGTTGGTGTAGAACAGGCCGACGTCGAACACCGGGTGCGGATGACGGTGTTCGTGGCGGAAGAACAGCCAGATGCCGGCCGCGCCGGCCACCACCATGGCGAGGCCGGGCGCCTGCGGCAGACGCGAGACGCCGGTCATGAGAATGACGATGGCGACGCCGTAGAGCGCCGCGCCGCCGGCGTCGAAACTGCCGCGCTCTTCGGCGCGCCATTCGTAGGGCAGGCGCGTGAGCCCGATCCACAGCACCACCACGGCGAGCGGCAGGTGGATGAGGAAGGTCGCGCGCCAGCTCGCGACCTCGATCAGCCAGCCGGCGACGAGCGGCCCCGCCGAGAGCCCGAGATAGATCGCCGAGACCGTGTAGCCGATCGCGGTGCCGCGCTGCGACGGGGGATAGACCGAGGAGATGATGGCGACGTTGGTGGCATAGAGCATCGCCGCGCATACGCCCTGCAGCAGGCGCCCGGCGATGAGCCCGGCTTCGCTGGTCGCGCAGGCGGCGATGATCGAGGTCACGACCACGCCGGCGGTACCAATCAGGTAGACGCGCTTGCGTCCGTGCATGTCGGCGAGGCGACCGAAAGCGAGCGTGAACGCGGCGCTCGCCATCAGGTAGCTCATCGGGATCCACGACAAGGCCACGGCATCGACGGCGAGATCGCGCGCGACGTCCGGCAGCGCGACATTGACGCCGGTCAGCATCATCGCGGTGCTGACCGAGTTCAGCATGACCATGACAATGGTCGCGCGCCGCGTGCGCGCGTCGATGTCGGGCCCGTCGTGTGCCTGCGCGGTAGTCAAACCCGCGGGCAGGCGCCGTGCGGCGCTGGCGGGAAGCGTCGGGTCGACGGCGCCTCTGACGTCGACGGTGTCTGACACTTTTGCAGCAAAAGTGTCAGACACCTCGTGCTCTCGGTACGCTGGCGGATTACCGGCAAGGCGGCGTCCTGCGAGATCCCGCGCACCGCCGTCGTCATCAGCCCTGCCCCTTCTCCCTTGCGCGCAGCTCGACGCGGCGGATCTTGCCGCTGACGGTCTTCGGCAGACCCTCGACGAACTCGATCTTGCGCGGGTACTTGTACGGCGCGGTCACGTTCTTGACGTGTTCCTGCAGCTCCTTGACCAGTGCGTCGGACGGTTCGAAGCCCCGTGCAAGTACGACGAAGGCCTTGACCACCGCGCCGCGCGTCTCGTCGGGGCTTTCGACGACCGCCGATTCGGCCACCGCGGGATGCTCGATGAGGGCGCTTTCGACCTCGAACGGGCCGATGCGGTAGCCGGCCGAGAGGATCACGTCGTCGGCGCGGCTGACGAACCAGAAGTAACCGTCGCTGTCGACGTAGCCGCGATCGCCGGTGATGTACCAGTCGCCGACGAAGCAGGCCGCGTAGCGTTCCGGGTCACCGCGGTAGTCCATGAACAGGCCGGGCGCTCGCTCGGGCTTGACCTTGATCGCGATGTCGCCCTCCTCGTCCGGACCGAGCGGCTTGCCCGCGTGATCGATGATCGCCATCTCGATGCCCGGCATGGGCTTGCCCATCGAGCCGAAACGCGGCTCGAGGAACGGAAAGTTGCCGCACACCAGCACCGTCTCGGTCTGGCCGTAGCCGTCACGGATGGTGATGCCGGTGGCGCGCTTCCAGGTCTCGATGACCTCCGGGTTGAGCGGCTCGCCGGCGCCGACGCAGTGGCGCAGCGTCGCGAACGCGTAGCTCGAGAGGTCCTCGAGCACCAGCATGCGGTAGACGGTCGGCGCGCCGCACAGCGTCGTCACCGGATACTGCGCGAGCAGCTCGAGCGACTTCTTCGCGTCGAACACGGGCGAGTGGTGTACGAACAGCGTCGCGCCCTGGTTGAACGGCCCGAAGAAGCTCGAATACGCGGCCTTGGCCCAGCCCGTATCGGAGATGTTCCAGTGCAGGTCGCCGGGTTTCAGATCGAGCCAGTACTTGCCGGTGATGCGGTGCGCGAGGCCGTAGCCGTGGCAGTGGATGGTCATCTTCGGGTAGCCGGTCGTGCCCGAGGTGAAATAGCACAGCGCGTCTTCCTCGAACGCGGTGTCGGCGGCCTCGAAACGATCGTCGGCGGCCGCGGTGACTTCGTCGTAGGAGAGCCAGCCGTCGCGCGTGCCGCCGACCAGGATGCGCGCTTTCAGCGTCGGGCATTCGGCGGCGACCTGGTCGAGCTTGGCTGCATTGGCAGGATCGGTGATGAAGCAGGTCGCCTTGGCCGCGTTCATGCGGTAGGCGATGTCCTTGGGCGAGAGCTGGGTCGTGCCGGGCGAAGCGACCGCGCCCATGCGCAGGCAGGCAGTGAGGATCTCCCACCATTCGAGGTTGCGCCCGAGCATCACCACCACGGTATCGCCGCGCTGCACGCCGGCCGCGGCCAGCGCATTGGCGAAGCGGCGTGAGCGCCCGGCGAGACCGGCATAGCTCAGTTCCTTCTCGTTGCCGTCGTCGTCGACCCAGCGGATGGCGAGGCGCGCGGCATCCTCGCCCCAGTGATCAATGACGTCGCGCGCGAAATTGAAGCGCGCCGGCGGGTCCCAGGTGAAATCGGCGCGGGCCTGCTCGTAGTTCGTGATGGCGGCGTCGTTCATGGTCGGAAATGCTCCCCTTCGTTCGTCAGAACCAGTTCTCTTGCGTCTCGAGGCAGGTCGCGTCGGCGGTGGCGAGCAGCGCGCAACGCTCGGCCACGCGCGGCAGCTCGTAGCGGAAGAAGTAACGGCAGGCCTGCAGCTTGCCGCGGTAGAAATCGGCGTCGTCGCCCTGCGCGGCGGGCAGCGCACGCTTCGCGGTCAGCGCCTGGCGCAGCCACATCCACGCCATCACGACATGGCCGAAGGCATCGAGGTAGATGGTCGCGTTGGCGAGCGCACGGTTGACGTCACCATCGTCACGCACGGCGAGGAGCGCTGCGGTGGTCTCCTCGAGCGTGGCGATGGCCGCGGCCAGCGCCGTGCGGTACTCGGCCAGTTCGTTCACGGCTTCGGCCTCGGCCAGCGTTTCGCGGTAGACCGCCAGCAGCGCCTCGAACGCGGCGCCTTCCTGCATCGATACCTTGCGGTTGAGCAGGTCGATACCCTGGATGCCGTGGGTACCTTCGTGGATCGCGTTGAGGCGATTGTCGCGGTAGAAGCGCTCGAGCGGGAACTCGCGCGTGTAGCCGTAGCCACCCAGGATCTGGATACCGTGCTTGTTGCCCTCGAGACAGAACTCCGAGGGCCACGACTTCGCGATCGGCGTGAGGATGTCGAGCAGCAGGCCGACGCGCGCGCGCTCCCCGGCGTCGCTCACGGTGCGCTGCCGATCGAGCAGCCAGGCACAGTAGAGCACCAGCGCGAACGCGCCCTCCGCCGCGGCCTTCTGCGCCAGCAGCAGGCGCTTGATGTCGGCGTGCTGGATGATCGGCACCTGCGGCGAAGTCGGGTCCTTCTGCTGCGGCAGGCGGCCCTGCGGACGCTCGCGTGCGTACTGCAGCGAGTGCAGGTAGCCGGTATAGCCGCTCATCGTCGCCGTCATGCCGACGCCGACGCGCGCCTCGTTCATCATGTGGAACATGTAGGTGAGGCCGCGATGCGCTTCGCCGATCAGCCAGCCGTGGCACTCACCGGTCTCGCCGAAATTGAGCACCGTGTTGGTGGTGCCGCGAAAGCCCATCTTGTGGTTGAGGCCGGCCAGCGCGATGTTGTTGCGCGCGCCGAGCGTGCCGTCCTCGTTGACCCGGTATTTCGGCACGACGAACAGCGAGATGCCCTTTACACCGGGCGGGCCGCCGGGGATCTTGGCCAGCACCAGGTGCACGATGTTCTCCGACAGTTCGTGCTCACCGGCCGAGATCCACATCTTCGTGCCCTTGATCAGGTAATGCCCTTCGGGCGTCGGCTCGGCACGCAGCTGGATGTCCGACAGCGAGGAGCCGGCCTGCGGTTCGGACAGGCACATGGTGCCGAAGTAACGCCCCTCGACCATCGGCAGCAGGTAGCGCTGCTTCTGGGCCTCGGAGGCGAACTGCGTCATCAGGTTGATCGCGGCGTGCGTCAGGAAGGCATAGGCGTTGGCCGAAACGTCGGCCGCCATGAACCAGGCAGAGGCGGCCTGGCTGACCACCCACGGCAGTTGCATGCCGCCATGTTCGGCGTTCGCCGCGATACCCATGAAGCCGCTCTCGACGAAGGCATCGATGGCCACGCGGGTCTCATCGATGATGTGCACGCGCTCGCCGTCGAAAGTCGGCTCGTTGGCATCGAGACGCGCGGCGTGCGGGGCGAACTGCTCCTCGGCGAGGCGCCGTGCGCTGTCGATGACCGCGTTGAAGGTCTCGCGGTCGTGCTGACCGTAGAAATCGGTCGCGAGCAGCCCCTCGGTATCGAGGAGCTCGTAGAGGATGAAATCGATGTCGCGGGGGTTCAGCAGCAGGCTCATGGACGAATTTCCGGGACGGGTGACTCTGATGGAACACGGTGCCGCTCACGGCGCGCGGTATTGAACCACAGCGCCCGCGCGCTGCCCACGGCGCCGCCCGCCAGCCGCCGCACCGCGACTCAGGACGGCTCGTCGAGCGACATGCCGCTGAGATCGTACTCCGGCGCCGCGACCTTGCTCGGTTCGACCAACGTCACGCCCGGCGGATCGAGCGACATCGCGCTGAGGTCATAGGTCGGCTCGGGCACCCGTTCCGGCTCGACCAGGGTCACCCCGGGTTCGGCCATGCTCAGGTGATCGGTGGCAATGTCGGGCGACGCGGCCGGGGCCGCCTCGATCAGCGTCGCGCCGGGCTCGGCGACATCGGCGGCAAGCGCGTCGGGTGGCGCCGGCGCGTCGCTGAACGCGCGCGGCACGGTCTGCGGGGCAGCGGGCGCCGCACGTTGCGCGGCAGCGGTCCCGGCGGCGGCCGCCTCGGGGGCCGCCGCCGCTGGCGCGGCGGGTGGCGGCGGCGTCGCTTCCGACGGCTTGGCGGGCGTCCTGGCGGCAACGATTTCGACCACCGCGCCGGCCTTGCCGAGCACCGCCTGGTACTTCTGCGCCGCGGCCTCGTCGAGGCCCTTCTTGATGATCACGGTCTGGCCCGAGAACATCTTCTCGATACGCGCCGCATCGGCATTGAACAGCCGGGCGAGGTTGGCGCGGACCGCGGCCGGGTCAGCGCCGTCGACCAGGCGGCCTTTGAAAATCACGGCGAATTCGCTCGCAGCCATGGCGCTACCTCCGTGCTGTCAGACGCCTGGGGAGCATAACGGATCCGGCAGGCGCGGGCTTGAGCCCGCGCCGCGCGCGTGAGCGCCCCGATTCAGGCGAGGTAACCGCCGTCGACGACGATCGAGCTGCCGGTGGTATAGCTCGATGCGTCGGACGCGAGGTAGAGCACCGCCGCGGCCATCTCGCTCGGATCGGCGCCGCGCGCGAGCGGCGTGTGCGGCAACTGCTTGGCCATGAACTCTTCGTCGTCGTGCAGGGCCTGGGCGAAGCGGGTGCGCGTCAGGCCCGGCACCAGCGAGTTGACGCGGATGCCGAACTCGCCGCACTCGCGGGCGAAGCACTTGGTCATGTTGATGATGCCGGCCTTGGTGATCGAATAGGCGCCCTGCTTGTCGCCCGGCGAGAGGCCGTTGGCCGAAGCGACATTGATGATCGCGCCCTTGCCCTGCGCCTTCATGCGCCGCCCGGCGTGGGTGCTCATGAAGAAATAGCCGCGCAGGTTGACGTCGCAGGTCTTCTCGAAGGACGCGACGTCGGTGTCGAGAATGTGCCCGTAGTACGGATTCGCCGCGGCGTTGTTGACGAGAACGTCGCAGCGACCGTGGTGCTCGTCGAGCCAGGCGTAGAACGCCTCGATCGCCTCGATGCGTCCGATGTGGCAGCCCTGTGCCTCGGCGCTGCCGCCGCCGCGACGGATGATGTCGACGGTCTCCGCGCAGCCGTCGGCGCTGCGGCTGAGCGCGATGACGTGGGCGCCGTACTCGCCGAGAATGGTCGCGATGGCCTGGCCGATACCGCGGCTGGCGCCGGCGACGACGGCGATCTTGCCGTCGAGCTGGAAATGATCACGTGACATGGATGGTTCACCCCCACCGTAAGCTTGGTCCGTTGCAGACCGCGCACCACTGCTGCCGGGCGACGCCGCTGCGGGGCGGCACTATAGCAGCACACGGGGCGGCGACCGACTCGCGGCCCGCGCAGGCGCAAGGCTATGATGTGCGCCAATGTCCGCCAGCGAACATCCTGCGATACCGATGCCACGATCGTCGACCTCCGTTCGCGCCGCGCGCCGGCGCCCACCGCTGCTCGCCCTGTCTCTCGCGGCCCTGCTGGCACTGCCGGTGGCGGCGCCGGCGGCCACCGCGGGCAGCGCGCCCGCCGTCGCCGCGCCGGATCCGCGCATCGCGGCGATGAAGGACAATCCGCGCGGGCCGTTCGCGCGCATCCGCTGGTTCTGCAAGGACGGCAGCGTGCTGCCGCCGACGCCATCGGCCTGTGCCGAGTTCGGCGGCGGCTCCCAGCACGGCGAGTGGTCCGCGCAGACACAGGCGCTGCGCGCTGACGGTTACCGCGTCGCCAACGTCTATGCCGACCTCGACGTGCCGGCGCTGCTCGCCGGCGACGCCGCGCCCGGCACATTCGCGCAGATGGCGGTCGAACGTTTCCTGTTGCGCGTCGACGACGGCTGGATCCTGCGCCGCGCGCGCTACTACCGCGGCGCGCTGCAGGAGGAAGGCGAACGCGCCGGGGCGCGCCGCCTGCTGCTCGCCATGGCCGGCGAACCACGCTGGCGCGACGCCCATTACCTGCTGTGGCGCACGCTGGCCGCGCTCCTGCCGCACGGCGCGGACGGCGCCTCGGCACGCGGCGTGCGCCAGGACGCGAGCAACCTGGCCGAGCGCGACCCGGATTTCCTCACGCTGAAGAACAAAATCCACGTCGCGCCGGCAGCGGCCGATGCCGCGGCGGTACGCGCCCACGCGGCAAGCGTCGCCGACGCCGAACTGGCCGCGGCGTTCGACGCCCTGGCCGACGACATCGACGCCCTCTACGCGCTCGATACGGCGGCTTTGCTGGGCGATCTCGCCGGCCGCGTCGGCGACAGCGACGCGGCGCTCGCCGCCCGGTTGCGCGAGGCGGCCGGCGCGCTCGGGCCGAACGCCACGCCGCGTGCGCGGCTCGCCGCGAGCAGCCGACTGCTCGGCGCCCTGCGCGCAGCCCTGCCCGGGCTCACCGACACCGGCCTGCGCCTGCGCGTGCTCGACGCCGGGCGCCAGGTCGAGGCCGAGGCCTTCGTCGCCGCCGGCGCGCTGCTGCCGGCGCTGGCGACGACGTCCCGCGGCGAACGCCTCGGCCTGCTCGCCGACCTGTCGCAGGGGCTTTACGGCGTCGGCCTGTTATCGGCACGCCAGCGGGACGCGCTGGCGGAGAGCTTCGCGCGCCTGACCGGCCCGCGGGTGCCGTTGAGCGACTACCGCGGGGAGATCGACTACCTCGGCCTGGTACCCGGCTGGGGTGAGCGGCACATGCAGTTCAATTTCGGTGCCGGCCAGGCGCGCCTGGCCGAGATCGAGCCGCTCGCGCGCCTGTTCATCCAGGACCAGCTGCGCGGCAGCCCGCTGTTCTTCTACGCCGCCATCGTCGATACCCTGCAGCGCGACGCCAACCGCCTCGCCGGGGTCGGTCACCGCCTGTTCGACGCTGACGCCGGCGGCGGCCTGCGCGCGCTCAACCCCGGGCTCGCGCGCGGCATCCTGCGCGATGGCCGCGAACTGGCGGTCGCAGACTTCGCCGCCGACGGTATCTACCTGCTGCCGGAGACGGTCGCCGACCTGCCGCCGGTGGCCGGCATCCTCACCGCCGGCGAAGGCAACCCGCTCTCGCATGTGCAATTGCTCGCACGCAACCTCGGCATCCCCAATGTCGCCGTGGCACGCGACCTGCTCGACACCCTGGCCGCGCACGAAGGCGAACCGGTGGTGCTCGCGGTGAGCAGCGGCGGCGCGGTGCACCTGCGCGCCGAGACGGCCGAACTCGCGGCCTTGTTCGCGCGCGAGGCGTCGCGCCCGACACAACTCATCGAACCCGACCTCGACAAGCTCGACCTCGGCGTCCGTGAGCCGCTGCCGCTCGCCGCCCTGCGCGCCGGCGATTCCGGGCGCAGCGTCGGCCCCAAGGCGGCCAAGCTCGGCGAACTCAAGGCGCACTACCCGGAGGCCGTCGCCGATGGCGTGGCAATCCCGTTCGGCGTCTTCCGCGCCCTGCTCGAGCGTCCCGCGCCCGACGGCAGCGGCAGCATGTTCGACTTCATCGTGTCCGGTTACCGTGCCCTCGAACGCCTGCCGGCCGGCAGCAGCGCGCGCGGCGCGGCGACCGAGACCCTGCGCCAGGCGATTTACGACTGGGTCGCGGCGGGCAGCCCGTCGCCCGCGCTCGCCGGCGCGCTGCGCGCGATGCTCGAGGCACGCCTCGGCGCCGACGGCAGTTACGGCGTGTTCGTGCGCTCCGACACCAACGTCGAGGACCTGCCCGGTTTCACCGGCGCGGGCCTCAATCTGACCGTGCCCAACGTGGTCGGCTTCGAGCACATCCTCGCGGCCATCCCGCGCGTATGGGCCTCGCCGTTCACGGCGCGCGCGTTCTCCTGGCGCCAGGCGCTGATGCGCGAGCCCGAACACGTCTACCCCGCGGTGCTGCTGCTCGAGAGCGTCGACGCCGACAAGTCCGGCGTGCTCGTCACGCAGGACATCGACAGCGGCGACCGCGGCTGGATCTCCGTGGCCGTCAACGAAGGCGTCGGCGGGGCCGTCGATGGCCAATCCGCCGAGTCGCTGCGCATCCACCTCGACAGCGGCCGCGTGCGCCTGATGGCGCAGGCGAGCGCCACCGTGCGCCGCCAGGTCGATCCGCGCGGCGGTGTCCGCAAGCTGCCGGCCAGCGGCGCCGAGCGCGTGTTGCAGCCGGCCGAGATCGCGCGCCTGGTCACGTTCGCCCGCGAACTGCCGCAGCGCTTCCCGGCGATCGTCGACGCCGACGGCCGCCCGGCCCCGGCCGACGTCGAGTTCGGCTTCGAGAACGGCGAGCTGCGCCTGTTCCAGATCCGGCCCTTCCTCGACAATGCCGCGGCGCGCGGCAACCGCTACCTGGCCGGCATGGACCCGGCGCCGGCCGCACTGGCTGGCCGCGAGGTCGTCCTGGAAGCGGTGCCCGAATGAGGCCACGCAACGCCCCAACCCGCCCGTGGAGACCCCGCATGCCGCGTTTCAGCCACCGCTATGTACCCCGCCGCGGACTGCACCGCCTCGCCGCCGCGCTGACGCTGACCGCACTCGTTCAAAGCGCGGGCGCATGGCCGCTGGACGATGCCGACGACACCCGTATCGGCCGCCTCGAATACATGCGCCGGGTCGAGGCCGGCACGCTCTCGGGCACGCGCCAGCCGCCGGGCGCGCTGTTGCCGACCGTGGCCGTGGACCTGCGCCTGCGCGATCGCCCGGACTTCACCGTGCCGCCGGTCGATGCGCAGTTCACCGCCGAGCTGCGCGGCCTGCTCGGTACCGCCGCCGATCGCTACTCGCTGGCCGTGCTCGACCTGTCCGACCCGGCGCGGCCGGTCTACGCCGAGCACCGCGCGCACGAGCGCTACAACCCGGGCAGCGTCGGCAAGCTGATCGTGGCGCTGGCCTGGATGCAGGCGCTGGCCGACCGCTTTCCGGACGACACCCGGGCGCGCTGGCGCCTGCTGCGCGATACACGCATCGAGGCCGACGACGTCATCATCCACGACAGCCACACGGTCAGGCGCTGGGATCGCGCGAGTGAAAGCCTGGTGCGGCGCCCGCTCGAGGTCGGCGATCCGGGCACGCTGTTCGAGTTCCTCGATTGGATGGTTTCGCCGAGTTCCAATGCCGCGGCCTCGGTGCTGATCCGCCAGGCCATGCTGCTCAACCACTTCGGCGCCGACTACCCGGTCTCCTTCGAGCGCGCCGCCGAGTTCTTCCGCGAGACCCCGCGCGAGGAGCGCGAGGCCCTGCTCGCACGTACCCTGCAGGAGCCGGTCACGCGCAACGGCTTCGAGCTGGCCAACCTGCGCCAGGGCAGCCCGTTCACGCGGCGCGGCAAAGCGCTCGTTTCGGGGACCACCAGCCGCGCCTCGGCGCACGAGCTGATGCAGTTGCTGATTGCCATCGAGCAGGGCCGCGCGGTCGATCCGTTCTCATCGCTGCTGCTCAAGAAGCTCATGTACGTGACCGAGCGGCGTATCCGCTACGCCTCCTCGCCGGCGCTGCGCGACGCCGCGGTGTACTTCAAGAGCGGCTCGCTGTTCCGCTGCGAGCCCGAGCCCGATTTCGTGTGCCGTGCCTACGCCGGCAACAAGCTCAACCTGATGCACTCGATCGCGATCGTCGAACACCCGGCCGCGGAGCGACGGCTGCATTACCTCGTCGTGCTGATGTCGAACGTGCTGCGCAAGAACGGCGCGCAGGTCCATCAGTCTCTCGGTACCGCCATCCAACACCTCGTCGCGAAGCGCCACCCGCAGGCGGCGGCCGAGGATGCACCGTAGCGCACGACGGCGCTCACGGTCGGGGAAGCGGCACGCGGGTCGCGCGGCGGCCCCGAACAGGGGCTTACTTGCGCGCGATCTGCGGCGGGTACATCGCGTCGTGCAGGGTACGCGCGATCTTCGGCAGCCAGTCACCGCCGCGCGCGTCCTCGGCGAGTGCGACCAGGATATAGTTGCCGCGCGGTGACTCGACGATGGCGCTATCGGCATGCCAGTGGCGCCAGGTGCCGGACTTGCGGAAGATCTCGACGTTGCGCCCGCGCAGGCCCTTGACGAACTTGTGCTGGATCGCGGGGCGCGACAGGATGTCCTTCATCTCCGCGTTGAGATCGGCGCGCAACAGGCGGCCGGCTTCGAGCAGGTAGTAGAAGCGCGCGACCTGCATCACCGTCGCGCCGTGCGACAGGTTGTGCAGCGGATCGCGCTGAAAAGCGGGGCGCGGGCCGTATTCCTTGCCCACCCACAAACCGCCGTTGGCACGCGTGTCGTAGAAGCGGAAGCGCTGCGAAGCGAGAATCTGGTTGACCCGATGCTTGCCGACGATGTTCATCACGCGCGTCGCCTCCTCGTTGGAGGACACCCGGATCATGTCGGTCAGCGAACGCTTGAGGCCGTGCGTCAGGGCCATGTGGCCGCGTTCGACGTCGTACAGCGCGGCGAGCAGGATGCCGATCTTGGGCAGGCTCGCGGCGTACATCATGCGATCGCCGTTGACGCTGGCGAGTCGCGGACGCTCGAGGTGCGTGACATCGACCAGCGCCACGGCGAGCTTGTGCGCCCGTACCGGCGCCGACAGGCCGAGGCGATCGAGGCCGCGCTCGAGCAGACGCTGCAGGTGCGGGTCGCGCGATTCGCGCAGCGTCGGGCGCTCATCGCCATTCGCAACGCCCGTGAGACAGGCGGTGAAAAGCAACAAGCTTGCCGCTACGATGTGCCGGAACGTCATGGGTTCGGGATTCTGCCCGCAAATCCGTCACGCCACAATGAAAATTTTCGTTGCTTTTTGAGCGGGGTCAGGCCGTGAACACAATGGGCGCCACGGGCGCGATGCCGTCCGCCATGGCCCGCGCGGCGATGTTGTTCACCAGCTTCCTGCTCGTGATCCTCGCCTACTACCAGGTCAAGGCCGCCAGCCGCTCCCTGCTGCTCGAGTACGGCGGCGCCGATGCATTCCCCAACGTGTGGATCGGCTCGGCGTTGGTACTGCTGGGTTTCATCGGCGTCTACAACCGCCTCGTGGGGCGCTTCAGCCGACCGCAGGTCGTGGTCGGCTCGCTGCTCGTGTTCGCCCTGCTGCTGGTCGTCTTCCGCGTGCTGCTCGAGAACGGCGGACTCGCGACCGTGGTCGTCTTCTACATCTTCGTCGATATCTTCAGCGTCGTGCTGGTCGAGCAGTTCTGGAGCCTCGCCAATAGCGTGACGCGCCTCGACGAAGGCCATCGCAGCTACTGGTTCATCGCCAGCGGCGGCCTGTTCGGCGGCGTTGCCGGCGGCCTCGTGGCGAGCGCCCTGCTGCGCCTGACCCCCATGGGCACCACCGACCTGCTCGTCTCCTGTGCCGTGCTGCTGGTGGTCACGGCGCTGTTCAATGTCGCGCTCGGCCGCCACGGCGTGTTCACCGAAGTGCAGGCCGAACCGCGCATCGCGCTGCGCGGCGACGGCCTGAAAGCGGTGCTCGGCAACCGTTATCTCGTGCTCATCGCGCTGGTCGTGTGCCTGTCGCAACTCGCCGAGCCGGTCGTCGAATTCCAGTTCCTGCGCGCGATTGACGCCGCCTACCCCGAGGTCGATCGCCGCACGCGCTTCATCGCCGATTTCTTCACCGTGATGGGCTTCGTCGCGATCGGCATCAATTTCCTCGTCACGCCGCTGGTCCACCGCCTGCTCGGCACCATCGACGGCCTCGCCGCGCAGCCGCTGACGCTCGCCGGCGCGACCTTCGCGTTCGCCGCGCAGCCGGGACTGATCACCGCCGCGGCGATGAAGATCGCCGATCGCGGCCTGTCCTATTCCATCAACCGCGCCTCCAAGGAACTGCTGTTCATCCCGGTCGACCCGGCCCTGACCTTCCAGGCCAAGGCCTGGATCGACATGCTCGGCTACCGCCTGTTCAAGGTACTCGGCTCGGGCATGATCAAAGCGGTCACCGCCGCGGTGCCGGCCGCGGCGGTCAGCGCCGACCTCGCCTGGCTGACGTTCGCCATCTGCGCCGCGTGGCTGATTGCCGTTGCCATGCTCGGCGTCGAGCAGCGCCGCGCGATGGCGCACGCCAGCAGCTGAACCGGCGCGCCGCGGGCGCACCGTGGCGGCGGAGATTCACGCTAACATGGCGCGATTGTCCCGGGGAGAACACACCGCATGAGCTACGACACCATCGGCATCGCGCACGAGGGCGCCATCGACTGGTTGACGCTGAACCGGCCGGAGCGGCTCAACACCATCAACCCGCAGATGTGCGACGAGTTGACCGACTACTTCGAGCGTCTGCGCACCGATCACAAGGTCCGCGTGGTCATCCTGCGCGGCGCCGGCCGTGCTTTCTGTGCCGGTTATGACCTGCGCGACGCGGACGGCGTCAACGCGAGCACCCAGACCGGCATGCGCGTGCAGCAGCAGGTCAGCCAGGTCTTCATCCGCATGCGCCGCTGCCCGCAGCCGATCATCTGTCTCGCCCACGGCGCCACCACCGGCGGCGGCCTGGCCTTCGCGCTGGCCTCGGACGTGCGCATCATCACGCCCGACACGCGCATGAACGTGGCCATGATCAAGGTCGGCATGAGCGGCTGCGACGTCGGTATCAGCTACTTCCTGCCGCGCTCGGTCGGCCAGTCAGTCGCCGCCGAACTCATGATGACCGGGCGCTTCATCGAGCCCGAGCGGGCCGAGCGGCTCGGCCTGGTGTCCGCCATCGTCGAGCCCGACGCGCTCGAAGACAGCGGGCGCGCGATGGCGCGCGACATGCTCGCGACCTCGCCGCTCGGCCTGCGCATGACCAAGGAAGGCCTCAACATGTCGATTGACGCGCCCAGCCTGGAAGCGGCCGCGATGCTCGAGGACCGCGGCCAGATCCTGTGCGCCTCGGCAGGCTTGTTCCGCGAAGGCATCGACGCCTTCCTCGAGAAGCGCGATCCCGAGTATCCGGACGACTGATCGCGCACCGCCGGTGGACGCCCGAATCGACGACTCCCGCTACATCAGCCTCGCGACTTTTCGCCGCGACGGCCGCGAGGTGCGCACGCCGGTGTGGTTCGCGCGCCTCGACGACGGCTACGTCTGCTACAGCGCCGCCGATGCCGGCAAGGTCAAGCGCATCCGCGCCAACGCGCGGGTGCGGCTCGCGCCCTGCGACGTGCGCGGCGGCCTGCGCGGGGCGTGGCAGGCAGCCACGGCGACGCTGATCGACGACCCCGCAACCTGCGCGCGCGCCTTCGGCGCGCTGCGCGCACGCTACGGCTGGCAGATGTGGCTGATCGACACGCTGGCCCGGCTGAGCGGGCGCTACAGGCGCCGCGCGGTCATCGCGCTGCACCTGGACGCGTCCTGAAGCCGCGCCGCTGAGGCAGCGCCGGGAGCGGCCGCCGGGGAGCTGCCCGGCGGCGTCGGGCAACGCTTTCCAAGATCCTAGAATTCAATATAATTAGGGCTTCTAACTATAAGATTTGACGAAGATCTGCATCCATGAACGATCTCGCCAGCGAACCCGGCCGAGGACTTCGGCCCGGCGCAGTTAACGCGCCATGAGCGCGCCTCGCGCGGCAGCGCGGCCACGGATGCAGGAGGCCGTCACACAAGCCACAAGGATCCGGCACATGAACCTGGGAGTCGAAACCCGGGCGCGCGCGGCGCACCACGCGCCGTTCGCGCGCCTTCCCGCATCGCTACGCGAACAAGCTCTGTCCCACGCAACCGAACGCCGCTACCGGCAGGGCGAGCCGATTTACCGCCAGGGCGAAGACGACGGCCGTGCCCATTACCTGCTCGACGGCACGGTCGAACTGTGGTGGCAGGGGCGCGTCACGCGGACCCTGACCGCCACGCCGCACGGCGCCGAGGAGCCGTTCGACCCGCCCGGACGCAAGCGCTACACGGCGCGTGCCGGGCAGGCGGCGAGCATCCTCTCGCTGCCGCGCGCCGTGCTCGAACGGGTGCTGGAGCAGCACGAGCGGGAGCGCGGCGACGGCGTGCTGGAAGTCAGCGAGGTGGCCGGCCCGGCCGCGTCCGACTGGATGATCCGCCTGCTGCAATCACCGCTGCTGGCAGCGCTCCCGGCGGCGCACATGCAGGAGATCTTCGAACGCATGCAGCCTTTCCCAGTGCGCGCGGACGAAGTCGTGATCGAGCAGGGCACCGGCGGCGATTACTACTACGTCGTCGCGCACGGCTATTGTGAAGTCTCGCGCCGTATCGCCAATGGGCGCAGCCAGATTCACCTGGCCGATCTCGGACCGGGCGCCAGCTTCGGCGAGGAAGCCCTGATCTCCGGCCGCGCGCGCAACGCCACCGTCACCATGATATCCGACGGCCTGCTGATGCGACTGGGTCGCGAGGATTTCCTGCGCCTTATCGTCGAACGATCCGTACGCGAGGTCGACGTCGATGCCGCCTGCACGGCGGCCGCCGACGGCGCGCAGTGGCTGGACGTGCGCTACCCGGAAGAACACGAGGCGCGCACCATCCTCGGCAGTCGCAGCATGCCGCTGCACATGCTGCGTCTGCACGGCAGCCGTCTGCCGCGTGATACGCGCTACATCGTCTGTGGCGAGGATCGCGAGCGTGCCGCAGTCGGCGCGTTCCTGCTGCTCGAACGTGGGTTCGATGCGGTCTACCTCGACTGCGGCGTGCGCGCGGCGATCGCGCGCAACCCGGCGCTGGACAGCCTGCTCGAGGGCGACGCCGGCACGGCCAGCGTCGTCTACCTGCCACCGGCGCGGGACGCGCACGAGGCACCGGCAACGTCGCCCACTCGAAGCGAGGACGCGGAGCGCAAGGACGACCCGCTGGATTCCACTCTGGGCCGTATCGCCGGCCTGTACACGCACGCGGAGGCACAACGGGCCATGACCCAACCGATCCCGACCGAATCGTTCGCAAACACGTCCAGCGGCAAGACGCTCGCCGAAATCCGCGCCACGCTCGGCCACGCGCACGACACGCTCGAAGGCAGCGTCGACCGGCTCGTCGCCGACGATGCTCAGGAGCACGCAAGCTGGCTCACCGAGACGGAGCACGACGAGCTCGACGAAGACCTCTGCGCGACGCGCGATCTCGGCGCGGCGCTCAGCATCGAGGAAAACCTCGCGCAGGTCATGCGCGAGACCGAACGCCGGGTGCGCGCCGAACTCGAGCGCGCCATTGCGCTGCGCAGCCACCGCCTCGAACAGCAGTACCAGGTCAAGCTCAAGCGCATGCGCGAGCTGACCCGCCAGGAAATCGCGCAGCGCGAAGCGAGCATGCGCCGAGCCCTGGCCCGCGATTACCAGCACAAGGAGCAGGTGCTGCGCGCGAACTACAAGAAGCTCATGGCCTTCGCCAACGCCGTCGCACACCGCCAATCGCAGCTGCGCGAGGCGCGCGAACAGTTCGAGGCCAAACTCGCCACGGCAACGCAGCTCTACGGCGAGTTGTCGCGCCTCGCGCCGCTGCTCGACGAGCGCTGAGGCCGCCGGGCGACGCGGCGTGCCTCGAGAAACGCCTCAGGCGTGGATCGCCGCGACCAGTTCATCCCAGCGATCGAACTCGCCCTCGCCGCCCATCGTCATGTAGAGCGAGACGCGATCGAGCACGCCGTCGTAGCGCTCGCGCAGACGCTGCCCGATCGCCGCCGGCTTGTCGATGATGGCGATGTGCTCCAGCAGGTCCTCCGGCACGGCGGCCGCCATGTCGTCCATGCGGCCTTCGCGCATGAGGCCGTTCAGCTTGCGGCCGAGTTCGCCATGGCCGTGGTACTCGAGCACGGCAGCATAGCTCGGTGTAGAGCCGTAGAACGCCGCCTGGCGGCGTACCACCTGTTCCATCGCGTCCATCTCCGCCTGGCTCTCGCCCGTGATCACGAACACCGGCGAATACAGCTCGAGATCGGCCACCGTGCGCCCGCCCTTGCGCGCACCCTCGTCGAGTGCCGGTCGCACGACGTCGCGCAGGTAACCGGCCGAATGCATCGGGTGCACGTGGAAGCCGTCGGCAACCTCGCCGGCGGCCTGGCACATGCGCGGGTTGACGCCGGCCAGGTAGATGGGGATGTGAGGATGCTCGATCGGGCCCGGATTGAAGAACGGGTTGATCACCTTGAAGCGGTAGAACGGCCCCTCGTAGGCCGGCCGGGCATCGTTCTGGAAGGTGTCCCAGATCGCCCGCACACAGCGGATGTAGTCGGTCACACGTGCCGCGGGGTGATCGAACGGCATCGAGAAGCGCCGCTCGATGTGCGCACGCACCTGCGTGCCGAGCCCGAGACGGAAGCGCCCGTTGGAATCACGCTGCAGGTCCCAGGCGATCTGCGCCATGGAGAACGGTGAGCGCGCGAAGGCGACCGCGATGTTGGTGCCGATCTCGAGCCGCGTGGTCGCGGCAGCGGCATGGGCAAGCGGCAGAAAGGCGTCGCTGACAGCCTCGAAGGTCCATACGCAGTCGAAACCACGTGCTTCGAACTCGCGTGCCTGCGCGCTCACGGTGGCCGGTGCGCCGGCCGACATCAGGGTATCGATTTTCATCTGTTGGGAAGCTCCGGGCGAAGGCGCGCATCATAGCGCAAGGTTTCAGGCTGCCGTGCCGCCGGCCACCGGGTAGCCCTGTGCACGCCAGCGCAGCATGCCGCCGGCCAGGTTGGCGACGGCCTCGAAGCCGGCGCGCCGCAGCATCACGATGGCCTGCGCGGAGCGGCCACCGGCACGGCACACGGCGACGACCGGACGCTCGCGGGACAGTTCGCCGAGGCGCTCGGCCAGCTCGCCGAGCGGGATCGGCACCGCGCCACGAATGTGTCCCAGGGGACCGTCGAACTCATCGGGTTCGCGCACGTCGAGAACCTGCACCGCGTCCGCGCCCTCTTCCAGCCACTGCGGTTCGACCTCCCAGATGCCGGCGAAGGTATAGCGCAACGGCGCCCAGTCCGGCGCCTCGGGCGGCAGCTCGCCGTCGGCGGGGCGCCCGCAACGCAGATTGGCCGGCACTGCAACGTCGATCTTCTTCGGATGCGGCAGGCCCAGATTGCGCATGTAGCCGACGAAATCGGCCTCCGCGATGTCGCCGCCCAAGCGCGGGTTGTAGCGCTTTTCTTCACCTACGCTGGTCACGGTGAGGCCGCGGTAATCGTGGGCCGGGTAGAGCAAGGTCTTCTCCGGCAGCGACAGGATGCGTCCACGCACCGACGCGTACAGGCGTGCCGGATCGCCCTGCTGGAAATCGGTCCGGCCGCACGAGCGGATCAACAGGGCGTCGCCGGTGAACGCCATGGATTCGTCATCCAGCACGTAGGTCAGGCAACCATCGGTGTGCCCCGGCGTCTCCCGCACCGTCAGCCAGCGTGCACCGAACGCCAGCTTGTCGCCGTCGCGCAGGTAGTCGTCAGCACCCTCGACGCCGGCATTGGCGGCGATGCCGATGCGCGCGGCGGCGCGCTCGCGCAGCAACCAGGCACTGGTCACGTGGTCGGCATGGCAATGCGTATCGAGGACATGGGTCAGCGTGAGGCCGAGCTCGCGCAGCAGCGCGAGATCGCGCTGGACCTGTTCGAAAACGGCGTCGATGAGAATCGCTTCACCGGACACGGAGTCGCCCAGCAGGTAGGTGTAGGTCGAAGACTCGGCGTCGAAGAGCTGTCTGAAGATGAGCATGGCGTCTCCGCTGAATTGGCTGGCGGCGCCGGGCCGGACGGCCCGGTGCGCAACGATTCTAAGCAAGCGGTCGCCCACGAGGGAAGCAAGCCGCCGGCAAGCGGTGCCGACGCCCGACACGGCGCCAGGCACCCTCTGAACAAGCCCCGACCCGGCACCTTGCGCCGGCGCGGTCCGATTTCGGTGTTACGACGCTTCCCAATAGCCCGCTATGACGTGCGCTTCGCGCCTTGAACTCGAACCGCGCGAGCACAAACTGCTCGGGCCAGTCCTATTCAGAGGTTCCCTAGCCGCGCGAGCGCCGCGTGCTGCTGTCGAGCTTGTTGAGGTAACGGTTGAGCATGACCAGCAGGTTCAACCCACCGCCACCGGCGACCAGCCGCTCGGCAGTGATCTCGATGCGCTCCTGGTGACTGCGCGCGACGTAGCGCAGCACCTCGAAGGCCTCGCTGTCGGAGAGCCCGAAGCGTTCCATGATGATGCCGACGGCGATGCTGATCGACTTGCGGTCCTCGAACTCCGATGACAGTCGCTCGACCGACTTGAGCAGCTTGCCCATTTCACTCGAGCGCGACACCGCGGTCTCGACCGCGGCGATGAGCTGCTCCATGCCGACCGGTTTGATCAGGTAGGTCAGTGCGCCGCTGCGCGCGGCACGCTGGTAGGTATCCTGTTCGGTCTGGCCGGTCAGATGAATGTAGGGCACGCCGTGCTCGGTCATCAGGGCCTGGCCGAACTCCATGCCGTCCGCGTCGGGCAAGCCGATATCGATGATCGCGAGGTCGAAGCCCTGGCTCTCGAGATGCTCGCGCGCCTCGGCCGCCGAGCGCGCGGTGCAGACCTCGTAACCGGCCACGTGCAGCGCCTGGGCGACGAAGCGCAGCAGCGCGGCATCGTCCTCGACGACCAGGATCGCGTGTTCGGCCTTCTTCGCCGCGGTCTGTTTGTCTTTCGTCATGAACGCTGTTGCTGTTGCTGTTGCTGTTGCAGTCCTGGGTTCGCGAGCGATCGGGACCCTAGCGTAGTCGCGCCGCAGAAGCGAGCGCCGCGGCCTGCGCGTCGCGACGTCTGCCGGGCGCCGACTTGCGCCTGGCGACAGTACGTGCAGCGCCGGCGCGTCGTGGCAGTGGTTACACCGGCGGGCGCGTCACGCGCACGGCAGATCGAGCCAGAACGTGGCGCCCTGGCCGGGCTCGCTGACGGCACCGATGATACCCCCCATGGCCTCCGCAAGCTGCTTGCTGAGGGCGAGCCCGAGCCCCGTGCCCTCGGTCTGCGGGCGCCCGCCGCCGAGACGCTGGAAGGGTACGAACAGTCCCTCGATCTGCTCGCTGGTGAGGCCGGCACCGGTATCGGCCACGCTGATCCGCAGCCGCGCATCGCCAGTGCGCGCGAGGGTCACCGTGACCGCCCCGCCGACGACGTTGTACTTGATCGCGTTGCTCAGCAGGTTGAGCAGGATCTGGCGCACGCGCGTGCGGTCGGCGAAGACCACGTCCTCGCCCTCGGCTACTTCGTGACAGCGCCGGATGGTGATATCACGCGCCTGCCCCTGCGACTGCACCATGGAGACGCACTCGGCGACGACGCGCGTGAGCCCGACCGCTTCCGGTTCCATGCGCAGCTTGCCGAGTTCGATTCGGGTCAGGTCGAGCATCTCGTCGACAATCTCGAGCAGGTGGCGGCCGGCGCCCAGGATCTCGCCGACGCTGTCGCGCTGCTCCACGGTCAGCGGCGTCTGGCCTTCGTGCAGCAGTAGCTGCGCGAAGCCGAGCACGGCGTTTAGGGGGGTGCGCAGCTCGTGGCTCATACGCGACAGGAATTCGGTCTTGGTGCGGCTCGCGTCGTCGGCCTCTTCCTTGAGCCGCTCGAGTTCGGCCACGCGCCGCGCGTCGGTGACGTCCTCGGCGAAGCCCGCGATGCGCACGAGGCGCCCGCGGTCGTCGCGGATCGGGAAAGCCCGTGTATGGATCCAACGCAGCTCGCCGTCGGCGCGCATGATGCGGTACTGCGCGTCGAAATGACCGCTCGCGAGCATCTGCGCGCGCAGCGGCCGTATCCGCGCGCGATCTTCGTCGAGCAGGCCACGCAGCCACGGCGCGCCGCGCGTCACGACCGTCGGGCTCTCGCCCCAGACGCGGGCGAAACCCGGCCCGATGTAGATCATCTCGGCATTCGTCGCATCCATGAGCCAGAAGACGTCACGCGTGTTCTCCGTGATCTGGCGCAGCATCTGCTCGCTGGCCGCGAGGGCGAGTTCGGCCTGCTTGCGCTCGGTGATGTCCTGCGCGATGCCGAGCATGCGAATGGGCCGGCCTTCCGCATCGCGCTCGAGGCGTCCGCGCTCGTGCAGGTAACGCACCTCGCCGCCGGTCAGCCACACGCGGTGGTCGACGCGCAGCGGCTCGTCGCGCGCGATGGCCTCGCGCACGCAGGCCTCGACCATGTCGCGATCCTCGGCATGAACGAGTTCGAGGACGCGCTCGAACGGCACACTGAAATCGCCGTCTTCCGGCAGGCCCAGCATGCGCATCACGTCGCCCGACCACTCGACCCGGCGCGTCTCGAGATCGAGCTGCCAGAACGCGGTTCCCGCGACGTCCTGGGCATCGGCGAGCTTGCGGGCGTAGTCCTCGAGCGCCGCCTGCTGCAGCTTGCGTTCGGTGATGTCCGTGGTCAGTCCCGCGATGAGGATGCCGCCGGGTGCGCCGGTGACCACGGGGTGGGCCCGTTCCATCACCCAGCGCTCCTCGCCGTCCGGCCGCACGATGCGGTATTCCGCCTCGAAACCCTCGCCGCGCTCGAGTCCGCCGAACAACGCCGCCATGCGCTCGCGGTCGTCGACGTGGACCCAGCGCAGCCAGGCCCCGGCATCACCGCCGCACGCCGCTGCCGGCCGCCCATAGAGGGTCTCGAAGCCGGGGCTCACGTACATGGACTCCGGGCGGCCGATTTCGCTCAACCAGAACATGTCGTCGATGGTCTCGGTGATCCGGCGCAGCGTCTCCTCGCTCTCGCGCAGGGTGATCTCGGCGCGCTTGCGGTCGGTGATGTCGCGTACCAGGCCGACCATGCGTACCGCGCGCCCGTCATCGTCGTGCTCGACCGACGCCTGGGCCTGCACATAACGCTCGCTGCCGTCGGCCAGGATGACGCGGTTCTCGACGTCGTAATCGGCGACGCCATCGGCGGCCTGCGCGACCCGCTGCGCGACGTACTCGCGATCCTCGGGATGCACGAACTCGAGGTAGCTCTCGCCGTTCAAGAGCTGCCCCGGATCGTCCACCTGGAGCATCTCGCACATCGCCTGCGACCAGTACAGGGCACCGCTCACCAGGTCCAGTTCCCACAGGCCGAGCTGCCCGGCCGCCTGCGCCAGCTCCAGGCGGCGCCGGTTCGTCTCGAGACGTGCGTCCTGCTCGACACGCTCGGTAACGTCGCTGAACACGCTGGTCAGGCGCGGCGCGCCGCCACGTTCCATGGCCACCACGTCGGCCTTGTCATGCAGCCAGCGCACCGCGCCGTCCGCCGCGATCACGCGGTACTCGATGGCGAACCCGCCGGTTTGGGTCACCACCGCGAGGGCTTCCTCGACGCGTCCCCGGTCACCGGGGTGTACCGCCTCGAGCCAGTTGTGGGCCTCGATGGTGCGCGGCCACAGGCGCCGGATGCCGGGGCTCGCATAGTAGACCTCGGTACGCGCCAGGTTGGTGAGCACGAAGCCCTGGCTGCTGCCTTCGGTCACCTGGCGCAACAATTCGCGCTGCGCGTCGACCTCGGCGAGCGCCCGCACCGATTCGGTGACTTCGTTGATCAGCACCATGAACCCATGCTGGTGCGCGCCGTCCGTCAACGGCATGTAAGTACCGACGTAGTAGCCAGCCTCTCCGGTCACGGGCCGCTGGATGCGGCGCGGTTCGCGCACTTCGACGCGCTCGCCACCGAGCACGCGCTCGATCTCCGGCCCGATGACTTCGCGCAGCCCGGGCGGGGCGAGTTCGAAGGCGGTGCGGCCGGCCAATGACGCCGCCGGCTCGCCGAGCCACTCGCCGAGCGCGCGGTTGGCGTAGACACAGCAGCCGGTCATGTCGAAGGCCGCGATCGATGCCGGAGCGGCATCGCTGATCGCGCGAATCTCCTGCTCGGCGCGGCGCAGTGCGGCCTGCGCGGCGAGTTCCTCGGTGACATCCTGCATCAGCGCGATGAATCCGCCCGTGCCACCGGCGCCCGGGTCCGGCACCAGCTGCACGCGCAGCGTGCGTTCGCAATCGTCGAACAAGCGGTTGCGGCGCGGGTAGTCGAAGTGCAGTTCCTCGCCGGCGGCAGCCCGACGCAGCAGGTCGCCGGTCACGGCAAAAGCCTCGGGGCCGACCACGTCCTCGACGCGGCGACCGATGAACCAGGCCGTGGGCAGGCCGTACCAGTCGCGGAAGCGCTCGTTCACGTAGCGGTAGCGCAGGTCGCCGTCGATGTAGGCGACGAGCGCCGGCAGGTGGTCGGCGATCGCCTGCTTCTCCCACAACGCCTGGTTCGCCGTGCGTTCGGCCAGGCGCTGCTCGGTGACATCCTCGAGCAGGGCGAACGCGCCGGGTACGGGCTCCTCGCCACGACGATCCGGGATCAGGCTCGCCTTGAGCACGTGGCGGCGCTCGCCATAGGGCTCGATGCGCTCGAACTCGAACTCCACCGCGGTGCCGGTCAGTGCGCGATCGAGGTGCGGTCGCAGCTGGCTGAACGCGTCGTCGCCGACGACCGCGGCGATCCGGCGCCCGAGGAACCAGGCCCGCGGGCGCCGGAACCACTGTTCGTAGCGTGCATTGACGAAGTGATAGCAATAATCACGGCCGTAGTAAGCGATGAACACCGGCAGGCGATCGACCAGGCTCTGGAGATCACCGGCCGGCGCGAAAGACCTCGCCGCCAGCGGACCCGGCGCCGGTGCCGGCAGCTCCCCTTCGAGCGCCAGTACGGCCAGGCAGGGACCGTCGCCGTCACCCCACGGGCGGCAGCGCAGATGCAGCGCCTGGGCGTTACCGCCGGTGTCGGCATGCAGGGCGTCGCCGGGCATGCCGGCGAGCGCGCCGGCGAGCACCGGCTCGAGCGTCGCCTGCACGCCCGGCGGCAGGGTCTCGTGCACCGAACGCCCGCAACAGCTCACCGGTTCGAGGCCGAGTCCCTGCGCAAAGGCGTCGTTGACCCGCCGGTAGCGGCGATCGGGGCCGATCACCGCCAGGGCTGTCGGCACGGCGTCTAACAGCGACTGCAGGCGGGCGCTCTCGTCGTGCAGGCGTGCGGCAATGCGTGCTTCGCTCATGTGCTCCCGTCCAGCGCGGCCCCCGGGCGTGGACCCGGCCTATGGCGGCCTCGTGCCGCCATGTATCATCGCCCGCGGCGCGGCCGCTCACAACCGCACAGCGGCCACGCCCCCCTGCCCCGCGGCAATCTGCCCACCCCGCCTTCGCGAGCGCATGAACGTACTCTACATCGAAGACAACCCGGCCAACGGGCGCCTGCTGAGCAAGTATTTCGCGCTCAAGAGCGAGACGTGGCGCCTGGTGCTTGCCGACAGCGCCGAGAGCGGCCTCGCGCAGGCCGAGCGCGCACCGCCCGACCTCATCCTGATGGATCTCAATCTGCCGGGTAAGTCGGGCATCGAGGCGTTTCACGAGCTGCGCGCGAGCGCGGCAACGGCGGCCATTCCGGTGGTAGCGATCTCGGCCGACGCGCGCCCCGAGCACGTCACCAGCATGCTCGCGCTGGGTTTTGCCGCCTACGTCACCAAGCCGGTCGACTTCGACGAACTCGAAGCGCTGTTGCAGCGCTACGCGCGCTGAACGGGCGGCTCCCGCCTCAGTCCGGCATCTCGATGCCCAGCGCGGCACCCAGATCGGCGATCGCCTGGGCTTCGGAAACCACCTTGATGGTCGTCATGCCCATGCCGCGCGCGGGTTTCAGATTGACGCCGAGATCGTCGAGGTAGACGACTTCCGTCGGCGCCACCCCGATGCGCTCACAGGCCAGCGCGTAGATGCGCGGGTCGGGCTTGCGCATGCCCTCCTTGCTCGATTCGATGACCAGGTCGAAGCGCGCCATCACCGCCGCCATCGCGGCCGCCTGGGTAGCGTCGCGCGCCATGCCGGGGCCGCGCGCCGAGGCGACGTTGTTGGTCAGGCAGGCGCAGATGTAGTCCTGCTTGCAGCGTTCGAGCACCGCGACCATGCGTGGGCGCACGTCGCCGCCGAGCAGCGCGATGACGTCGTGACCCGGCACCTCGTGCCCGGCCGCCGCGGTCTCGGCGCGGAACTGGCGATCGAACTCGTCGGCGTCGATACGGCTCGACTCGTAGCGCGCCCAGGCGTTGTCCTCGTGGTTGACCGCGTTGACGCCGCGAATGAAGTCGGTCGGCAGGCCGTGCTCGGCCTCGTATCGGTTGAAGGCTTCGAAGGGCGAGCTGGTCAGCACACCGCCGAAGTCCCACAGTACGGCTCGGTAGCTCATCGGGTTCCCTGCTGGTACGTTCAGCCGCCCATTGTCTCAGATTCGCACACGCGTCGAGGCCTGCGATGTCGATCATCATCACCCATCTGTTCAAGGGTCGCCGCGGCACCACGCTGGCCGACGGTACGCCGAGCGGCATCCTCAAGCGCGCGGTGACGACGCCCGTCGCGCTCGGCGCCGCCGGACTGGACGGCGATTACCATGCCGATCGCAGCGTGCACGGCGGCGCGGAGAAGGCCCTGCACCACTTCCCGGCCGAGCACTATGTGCGCCTCGCCGCGAGCTTCCCCGCCGCCGCGGCGCTGCTCGACACGGGCTCGATCGGCGAGAACCTGTCGAGCCGCGGGCTCGACGAGCACGGCGCCTGTATCGGCGACATCTACGCACTCGGCGACGCACGCCTGCAGCTCACCCAGCCGCGCCGCCCATGCTGGAAGATCGACCAGCGTTACGACGTGCGCGGCCTCGCGGCCCATATCGCGCGCGCGGGCCTGACCGGCTGGTACTACCGCGTGCTGAGCCCGGCCACGATCGAAGCCGGCATGACGCTGGAACTCGTGGAGCGCGACCCGGCGGCACCCAGCGTGGCCGAGTTTCACGCCACGCTCGCCGCGCGCCGGCCACCGCTCGCGGTCCTGGCGCGTTATGCCGCGCTCGATGCCCTGCCGGCGGCGCTGCGCGCACGCATCGGCACGCGCCTCGCCTGGTTGCGCCGCCACCCGCCGAGCTGACGCTGCCCGCGGCAGGCCCGGGGCGGTGCGGCAGCGTCCCGGTGCACCGCCCGTGCGGTTATCACGTGCGGTTATCATGCCGACCCGGCGCCGCTGCCTGGGGGCGCCCATCCGGCCTTATCTACGAGGACAGCGAACACGTGAGCGCAGCATCCGAATCCCCGGCCCGCACGGCGATCGACGAGATCCAGCAGGGCTTCGCCGCTTCCGGCTACATCGCCAGCGACGCCATCGCGACGCTGGTCTACCTGGCGCGTGCGCTGTCCAAGCCGGTGCTGGTGGAAGGTCCTCCCGGCGTCGGCAAGACCGAGCTCGCCAAGGCGGCTGCGACCCTGTTCGACAAGCCGCTGATCCGCCTGCAGTGTTACGAGGGGCTCGACGAAGCCCGCGCGCTCTACGAGTGGAAGTACGGCAAGCAGCTGCTCTACACGCAGGTGCTTAAAGAAAAGCTCGGCGACCTGATGGCCGGCGCGCAGGGCCTGAAGGAATCCATCGCGCGCCTGCACGAGTTCGACGACACTTTCTTCAACGAGGAGTTTCTCGAGCCGCGCCCCTTGCTCAAGGCCCTGTGGGCCGAGCACGGCGCGGTCCTGCTGATCGACGAGATCGACAAGTCCGACCAGGAGTTCGAGGCCTTCCTGCTCGAGCTGCTCGCCGACTACCAGATCTCGATCCCCGAGATCGGCACGGTACGCGCAAAGCATCCGCCGCTGGTCTTTCTCACGTCCAACAACACGCGCGAGATCGGTGACGCGCTCAAGCGCCGCTGCCTGCACCTCTACATTCCGTTCCCCGACAGCCGCCTCGAACAGCGCATCATCGAAACGCGCGTGCCCGAGCTGGAAGCGCGCCTGCGCGGCCAGCTGGTGAGCTTCGTACAAGGCTTGCGCGGGATGGATCTCAAGAAGGTGCCGGCGGTCAGCGAGACCATCGACTGGGCGCGCACGCTCGTGCTGCTGCACGCCAGCGAACTCGACAATCAGCTCGTGCGCGAGACCCTCAACGTGTTGCTCAAGTTCCAGGACGACATCGAGGCGATCGACGCCGAGATACCGGCGCTGACGCGCAGCGCGGTGCGCGGCTGAACCCGTGACCCAGGTCTTGAGCGACTTCATCAAGGCGCTGCGCGCGGCCGACGTGCGCGTCTCCACCGCGGAGAGCCTCGACGCCGCGGCCGCCATCGAGACGGTGGGTTTCGCCGAACGCAAGCTGCTCAAGGCGGCGCTGTCGCAGGTGCTGGCCAAGAGCGCCGACGACAAGGCGCGCTTCGACGACTGCTTCGATCGTTTCTTCACCACCGCCGAACTCGCCACGCTGGGTGGCAACGGCGCGGCTGACGACGCGGACGGCGACGCGGACGGCGCAAATTCCGAGGCGAACGAACCCGCCGCCGGCGGCAGCGGCGGCGATGGCAGCGGGAGCGGCGACGGCGAGCTCGTCATGCTGCTCGAACAGGGCGACACCGCCGGGCTGCAACGGCGCATGGCCGGCGCGGCGCGCAACGTGCAGCTGCAGAACATCCGCCTGTTCACGCAGCGCGGCATGTACATGCGACGCATCCTCGAAGACATGGGCATCGAGGCGGTCGACGACCTCCTCCACGCCCTGGTCAGGGCCGACGACGACGATCCGCGCGCCATGCGCCTGCGCGAACTCAAGGCGCGCCTGGTCGAGAACGTCGCCGAACTGGTCGACCGCGAGATGCTGCTCTATACCGCCAACGCCGGCACGCGACTGCGCGAGGAAGTGCTGCAGAAGACACCGCTGGCGCGCGTCGAGATGCGCGACTTCAAAGTCATGCACGAACTCGTGCGCAAGCTCGCCAAGCGGCTGGTGTCGCTGCACGCGCGCCGGCGCCGGGTGGCGCGGCGCGGACGCCTCGACGTGCGCCATACCATTCGCAAGAACATCGAGTACGACGGCCTGTTGTTCGACACGGTGTGGAAACGCGTGCGCGTCGATCGGCCCAAGGTCATCGCGGTGTGCGACGTGTCAGGCTCGGTCGCACAGGTCGCGCGCTTCCTGCTGCTGTTCCTCTACAGCGTCAACGAGGTCATCCCCAAGGTGCGCTCGTTCGCCTTCTCCAATCACCTCGGAGAAATCACCGAGCTGTTCGAGACGCGCCCGGTCGACGAGGCGGTCACGACGGCACTGAACACCTGGGGCATGGGTGCGACCGATTACGGCGGCGCGCTGGCCGAACTCGAACGGCTCACCCTGGCCGACATCGATCACCGCACGACGGTGCTGATCCTCGGCGACGCGCGCTCGAACTACAGCGACCCCGGCGACCGCGCCCTGCGCCGCATCCACGAGCGCGCGCGGCGCGTGCTGTGGCTCAACCCCGAACCGCCGGCCTTGTGGAACAGCGGCGACTCCGAGATGCGCAAGCTGGGCACCTGCTGCGACCGCGTCGAGCCGTGCCGCTCGCTCAAGCACCTCGAACGCGTGATCAGCGAGATCGCGCGCACCGCGATCTGAAAATCCGCGCGTCACACGCCTCAGTTACCGCCCCTACTTGGCCGTCCAGCCGCCGTCCATCGACAAGGTCGTCCCCGTAATCTGCGCGGCTTCCGGCCGGCACAGGTAGAGCGCGAGGCTCGCGACCTGCTCGATGGTGACGAACTCGTGTGTCGGCTGCGCGGCGAGCAGCACGTCGCGCTTGACTTCCTCTTCGCTGATGCCGCGCGCCCTGGCCGTATCCGGGATCTGCCGCTCGACGAGCGGCGTGTAGACGTAGCCCGGGCAGATCGCGTTGCAGGTCACGTGATGTTCGGCAAGTTCGAGCGCGATGGTCTTGGTCAGGCCGGCGATGCCGTGCTTGGCCGCGACGTAGGCGGCCTTGAACGGTGACGCGGCGAGCGCGTGCGCCGAGGCCATCATCACGATGCGCCCGAAACCGGCGCGCTTCATGTGCGGGATGGCCGCCGCGCTGGCATGGAAGGCCGAGGAGAGATTGATGGCGATGATGTCGTTCCACTTCTCGACGGGGAATTCTTCGACCGGCGCGACGTGCTGGATGCCGGCGTTGTTCACCAGCACGTCGATGCCGCCGTGATCGGCGGCGACCTGCTCGACCAGTGCACGCACGGCGTCGGCGTCGCGCATGTCGGCCGCGCCGTAGGACACGCGGCCGCTGCCAAGGCCGTCGAGGCGCGCCACGATGGCCTCGATCTCGGCCGCGTCGCCAAAGCCGTTGATGACCACGTTGGCGTCGTTGGCGGCGAGCTGCTCGGCAATGCCGAGGCCGATGCCGCTGGTTGAGCCGGTCACGAGTGCGGTGCGCTTGTTCAACATCTGTGCAGAACTCCGAAAGTGTGGGGCGGCGCGCCGATCGGTCGCGGCCGCGAGTGCAGGCATCGTCGGCGTTACAATAGCCGGCCACGGCCGCAGCGCGGCCCCGGGGAGGAACACGCGATGGCCGCGGACTCACGCGCCGACGACATCTCACGCTACTCGTTTCTGGTCATGTTCGCCAACGACGATCTGATCGACGCCGACGAGCTGGCCTTCATCGAGCGCCTCGCGCTGACCGACGGCACGGTCGATGCCGCCGAGCGCGAGGTGCTGCGCGGCATCTTTGCGCGCGTGGACACCACGCGCCTGGCGCCCGCGGTAGGTGCCGAGATCGCCGCCTTCCGCGCCCGTTACGGGATCTGATCGATGCCTTGGCCCCGCCCGTCCCGCGCCGGCAGGCAGTCGCCGGCGAGCGCCCTGCCCGGCCCGGTGGGCAGCGCATGAGCGGCCCAGCCGACACGACGGCCCGGCCGCCCGCCGCACCTGCGCTGCTGCTCACGCTGCTGGCCATGCTTGCCTTCGCCGGCAACTCGCTGCTGTGCCGGGTCGCGCTGCGCGACACCCCGATCGATGCGGCGAGCTTCACCAGCATGCGGCTGTGCTCGGGCGCACTGACGCTGTGGCTGCTGGTGCGCTTCACGCGCGGCCCGGGCGCCACCGCGCGCGCCGGCGACTGGCGCTCGGCGCTGGCCCTGTTCGTCTATGCCGCGGGCTTTTCCTGGGCCTACCTGCAACTCTCCGCGGGCCTCGGTGCGCTGCTCCTGTTCGGCGCCGTGCAGGCGACGATGATCGGCTACGGGCTGGTGCGCGGGGAGCGCTTCGTAGCCAGGCAGACGGCCGGCCTGCTGCTCGCACTGGCCGGGCTCGTCGGCCTGCTCCTGCCCGGGGCCGCCGCGCCGGCGCCCGGCGCGGCGCTGCTCATGCTCGCCGCCGGGGCCGCCTGGGGGGTGTATTCGCTGCGTGGACGCAGCGGCGGCGATCCGCTGCGCGTGACGGCCGGCAACTTCGCCCGCAGCGTACCGTTCACGCTGCTCCTGTCGGCGGTTCTCTATGCCCAAGCCGAACCCGCGCCGGCCGGCCTCGCCTACGCGGTGGCGTCGGGCGCGCTCGCTTCCGGTGTCGGCTATGCCGTGTGGTACGCGGCGCTGCCCACGCTGAAAGCGAGTACCGCGGCCACGGTGCAGCTCAGCGTGCCGGTGATCGCTGCACTCGGCGGCGTGGCCTTCCTCGGCGAAACGCTGACCGTGCGCCTGCTCGTCGCCGGCGTCGCCATCCTCGGCGGCATCGCACTCGTGATCCGGGCGCGCTGATCGCGCGCCGGGCATCCGTGCCGGGCGCCGTGCCGGCACGGAGAGACGAATGCCTGCCCGCGGCGAGCGGTCGGCATGATCGCGCGCAGGAGTCGGCGGTGTCTGACACTTTTGCTCACCGGCCGCCGGAGCCTCGGATTCAGATTAGCGGAGCAAGAGTGTCAGACACCAACCCTAACCACGGCGCGGACCGCGGGCGGGACCGGCGGCTGTTGCCTTGGATTCAGGCTCGTCGAGCAGAAGTGTCAGACACCACGCGGGGGCGAGTTTCGCGCAGGCATGTCCGACGCCACCCGGATGCCCCGCGGACGGCGCGCGTAGGCTTCCTGCACCACCCGGGGGCGTTGGACGGTGTCTGACACTTTTGCTCTAGGGCGGCCCGAGCCGTGGCTTCATGCCGCTCGAGCAAAAGTGTCAGACACCATGCGCTGGCTCAGGGGCGAAGCGCGGGCGCGGGCCGGGCACGGCCGAGCCAGCGCCGCCACGCATCGCGCCGGCGCAGCAGGGCCAGGCAGCGCGGCCGCGGCGTCGGCGGCGGCTTGTCAGGCAATCGGTTCATCGGCGTAATCCCCGTTCGGAACGGATACGTCAATCGGGCAGCAAGATTCGCGCCTACCCGCCAAGTCGTTAATTTACCGGCACCATGTGACCGTTCCGCGACGCGGGTGGATGCGTCCGCCGGGCATGATGTCGCCGCGACACGACACCCGCGGGGGCGTGGCGCTTGCTCGCAGCCCGCGGTGTGCTAGCGTATGCGGCGTCATGAGCGCACGCCGCCGAACCGAGTTTTCCGCCGACCGCAGGCGCTTCCTCACCCAGGGCGCGCAGGCCGCCGGCTCGGTCAGCCTGGTCGGCTTCCTGCTCGGCGCGTACGGTGAACAGGCGGCGTCGACGCCGGTCGCCGCGCTGCGCCCGCCGGGCGCGCTGGCCGAGGAGGAGTTCCTCGGCGCCTGCGTGCGTTGCGGGCTGTGCGTGCGCGACTGTCCCTACGATACCCTGCGCCTGGCGCGCTTCGGCGAGCCCTTGGCCACGGGCACACCGTATTTCGTCGCGCGCGAGATCCCCTGCGAGATGTGCGAGGACATCCCCTGCGTCAAGGCCTGCCCGACCCCGGCACTGGACAAGTCGCTGACCGACATCCGTGCTGCCGACATGGGGGTCGCCGTCGTCACCGGCACCGATACCTGCTACTCGATCACCGGCGTGGCGCACTGCGTGGGCTGCTACGAAGCCTGTCCGATCAAGGACGACGCCATCACCATGGAAATGAAACAGGAGCACGGCAAGGTGTTCTTCGTTCCCACCGTGCACCGCGAGCACTGCACCGGCTGCGGCAAGTGCGAGGCCGACTGCCTCTATCCCGAGGCCGCGATCAAGGTGCTGCCGCGCGCGCTCGTGCGCCATGACATCGGCCACGACCTCGCCTGAATCCCGCCCTGCCGGCCGGCCCCCGACGCGCCCCCCGGCGCGCTCGTGGTGGCTGCGCCAGCGCTTCCTGCTCGCCCGGCGCACGGTGCAGCTGGGCCTGCTCGGGCTGTTCCTGCTGGGCCCGTGGGCGGGGATCTGGTGGGCCAAGGGCAACCTCGCCGCGAGCACCTGGTTCGGGCTGGTGCCGCTGAGCGATCCCTTCATCGTCATCCAGTCGCTGCTCGCGCTCGGCCACGTGACCGTGACGGCGCTGATCGGTGCGCTGCTGATCGGCGCGTTCTACTGGCTGGTCGGTGGCCGCGTGTTCTGTTCCTGGGTGTGTCCGGTCAACGTCATCACCGATGCCGCGCACTGGTGCCGCGAACGTCTGCACCTGCCGCCGGGCTGGCGTCCGCAGCGTAACCTGCGCCACTACCTCCTCGTGATGTGCCTGGTCAGCGCGGCCATCACCGGCAGCATCGCGTGGGAACTGGTCAACCCGGTCACGCTGGTACAACGCGCGCTGGTGTTCGGTGTCGGCCTCGGCTGGACGGTGATGCTCGCGGTATTCCTGTTCGACCTGCTGGTCAGCCGCCGCGGCTGGTGCGGTCACCTGTGCCCGGTCGGCGCGTTCTACGGTCTCATCGGGCGGACCTCGCCCCTGCGCGTAGCCGCCGATCGCCGCGAGGCGTGCACCGACTGCGGCGACTGCTTCGCGGTCTGTCCCGAGCCGCACGTCATCACCCCGGCGCTGCGCGGCCCGGGATCGCGCCTGGTCCTGGCCGGCGACTGCACCAACTGCGGGCGCTGCCTCGACGTCTGCGACGACGACGTGTTCCGCTTCGCCGACCGTTATACCTACGCGGCGCGCGAACGTGACCGGGTGCCGCACGACTGAAATCCATGCGCTACCGTTCCGACCTTCGCGGCGACGGCCTGCCGCGCCAGCCAGCGCTGCCGCCTGCGCGGATACCACGGCGTCGCTCCCGGCGCACCGGCGCCGTTCTTCTCTTTGTCACGCTACTCGCGGCTGCGCCCGCCGCCGTCCCGGACCCGCCGCCGCTGCCGCTGAGCGTACCCGTGACGCTCGACTACGCGCTCATCGAACGCGCCCTCACCGAGCACGTGTTCGTCGAGCCCGGCCAGCGCGCGCGCGTGCTCGGCACGTCCCGGGGCTGCAACGAACTCGTCGCCGCCCGGCCGCGCGTCACTGCCGCCGAGGACGGCCGCCTGCGCGTGCTGCTCGATCTCGAGGCGCGCGGAGGGACGCCGCTCGGCACGCGCTGCGTGCTGCCGTTCACCTGGCGCGGGCAACTCGAGCTGTTCGAGAGCGCGCGCTTCGGCGAGGTGCCGACGCGGCTCGAGTTCCACGTGACCGACTCGCGACTGGCCGCGGATTCGGGCAGCGCGACGGCTGTGCCGGGAGTGCTGTGGAACTGGGTGAAACAGTTCGTGCATCCGCGCATCGAGGCGGTCGGCGTCGACCTCGCGCCGCTCCTCGACGATGCCCGCCGCCTGCTCGACAGTGCACTCGCAGATGCGCCGCAGGCACGCACCATGGTGCAGGAGAGCCTCGCCCTGCGCACTCCGGTGGCGCGCCCCGCCGGCCTCGAGATCACGCTGGGCGCCGATTTGCCGGGGCGCCCGGCAACCGGGCTGCCCGCGGAATCCGCGCCTCCCGCCACGCCGGCCGAGCTGCGCGCCTGGGACGCACGTTGGCAGGCCTGGGACGCGTTTTTCACCTGGGCGGTGAAGGCCCTCGCACCGGGCACCAGCGACGACCTGCGCCGCGCACTGGCCGAGGTGCTCGCGCAGGCGCGCTACGCACTGCGCGATGCGCTCGCCGTCGACACCCCGGCAGCGGACCCGGTGCGCGAGCTGTTTCTCGACAGCTGGCCGCGCCTCGCGCCGCTGGTCGCGGCGGCCGCGCGCGACAGCGACAGTGGAACGGCGCTGCGCTACCTCGCCTTCGTCAGCGCCGGCGACCTCCTCGGCAGCCTCGATCGCCTCGGCGGACATCTCGGCGTGCGCATCGATCGCAACGGCCTGCGCGAGATTGCGCGTACCCTGGTGAGTCACGTCGATGCCAGCGAGCTTGCCTACGACACCGCGCCCGATCCCGATCTGCGCGCGCTATACGGGCTGCCATCGATCCTGCCCGACGCTGCCAGCGCCGCACCACTGGCGCGCGCCGCGGAACGCGCCTGGCTCGACTGGCTGATCGTGCCGTCGTACGCCGCCGCGGAGCACGCCGGCAATCTCGCCGAGTGGCTGCCGCGCGCCGGATCGCTGGACGACTACCTCGCGCGCATGGATGCCCTGTTCGGTGAGGTCATCGCGGCGCAGGAGCAACGCGGCAAGCCGGCCGCGCGCTTCCTGCCCGTCTACCGCCGCCTGGTACGCGCGACCGCCTGGCAGGAGAGCTGCTGGCGCCAGTACGTCGAGCAGGCCGGCACTGTCGAGCCGATTCGCTCGCAGGCCGGCTCGGTCGGCCTGATGCAAGTGAACAAGCACGTGTGGCGCGGCATCTACGACCTCGAGCGCCTCGAGCGCGAGGTCGCCTACAACGCCCGCGCCGGTAACGAGATTCTCGTGCACTACCTGGTCGACTACGCGATCCGCAAGGGCGAGCACGAGGTCAGCGGCGACATCGACGCCCTGGCGCGCGCCACCTACGCGGCCTACAACGGCGGCCCCGGGCACCTGAAACGGTATCGCCAGCCCGACACGCGCGCCCACCTGCGTGCGATCGACGAGGCGTTCTGGCGCAAGTACCAGGCCATCGGCGACCACGGCGCGCAGGCGGTCAGGACCTGCTACGGCGACTGAGCAGCGCGCCGCCGGGCGCCGCGCTCAGGGGTACAGGCGCGCACTGTGCCAGCCTGCGTCGCCGCGCTCGAACAGTTCGCGCTGGTGCAGGCGGAAACGCCCCTTCTCCCAGAACTCGATGCGTTCGGGCACGACCCGGAAGCCGGACCAGAACTCGGGGCGGGGCACCGGACCGATGGCAAAGGCCGCGGCGTAGCGCGCGACGCGCTGCTCGAGCTTGAAGCGCCCCTCGAGTTCGCTCGACTGCTTGGAAGCCCACGCGCCGATCTGCGAATCGCGCGGGCGCGAGGCGAAGTAGGCATCGGCCTCGGTTGCGTCCACCGCCGCGGCCGGCCCTTCGACGCGGATCTGGCGCCCGGTCGATTTCCAGTGGAAACACAGCGCGACGTGCGGATTAGCGACGAGCTCGCGTGCCTTGCGGCTGGTCAGGTTGGTGTAGAACACCAGCCCGCGGGCATCGAGCCCGCGCACCAGGACCATGCGCACCGAGGGGCGTCCGTCGGCGCCCACCGTGGCCAGCGACATCGCTTCGGCGTCCTCGGGCTCGCGCTCGCGCGCCTGCGCGAGCCAGTCGGCGAGACGGGCGAGCGGGTCGACCTCGCTCATGCGGGCATGCTCATTCGAACGGGTGCCGGATGACAATGGTGTCGGCGCGGTCGGGTCCGGTCGAGATGATGTCGACCGGTGTCTCGGCGATCTCGGCGATACGCTCGAGGTAACGGCGCGCATTGGCCGGCAGCTCGTCCCAGCTGCGGATCCCCACGGTCGACTCCTTCCAGCCCGGCTGCTCTTCGTAGATCGGCGTGACCTGCTCGAGCAGCTCGGCCCCGGTCGGCACCGATTGCAGCCGCCCACTGGGCGTGTCGTAGCCGACGCAGATCCGGATCTCGTCGAGACCATCGAGCACGTCGAGCTTGGTCACACACAGGCCCGAGACGCTGTTGAGCTGCTGCGCACGACGCAGCGCAACGGCATCGAACCAGCCGCAGCGGCGCGGCCGCCCGGTCGTCGCGCCGAACTCGTGGCCGCGGCGCGCGAGATGTTCGCCCATCTCGTCGAACAGTTCGGTCGGGAACGGGCCCGAGCCAACCCGCGTGGTATAGGCCTTGGTGATGCCGAGCACGTAATCGAGCACGCGTGGCCCGCTGCCCGTGCCGGTCGCGGCGAAGCCGGCCGTGGTGTTCGACGAGGTGACGAACGGGTAGGTGCCATGATCGATGTCGAGCAGCGTGCCCTGCGCCCCTTCGTAGAGGACGTTGGCGCCGCGCTGGTGATGCACGTAGAGCATCTCGGTGATGTCGCCGACCATCGGACCGATAATTTCGGCGAACGCCATCTGTTCGTCGAGGATCTGCTGGAAATCGAGCGTCTCGAACTTGTAGTAATTGGCGAGCACGAAGTTGTGATAGTCGAGCACCTCGCCGAGCTTGGCCGCGAAGCGTTCGCGGAACAGCAGGTCGCCGACGCGCAGCGCGCGCCGCGCCGCCTTGTCTTCGTAGGCCGGACCAATGCCGCGCCCGGTCGTGCCGATGGCCTGCGTGCCGCGCGCTTTCTCGCGCGCCTGGTCCAGCGCCACGTGGTAGGGCAGGATGAGCGGGCAGGCCGCGCTCAGCACCAGGCGTTCGCGCGCCGGGACGCCGCGCGCCTCGAGCATCGCGATTTCCTCCATCAGCGCCGCTGGCGACACCACCACGCCGTTACCGATGAGGCATTCGACGTTGTCGTGCAGAATGCCTGACGGGATCAGGTGGAGGATGGTCTTCTCACCGTCGATGACCACCGTGTGCCCGGCATTGTGACCGCCCTGGAAGCGCACCACCGCGTCGACGCGGTCGGTGAGCATGTCGACCACCTTGCCCTTGCCCTCATCGCCCCACTGGGTGCCGATGATGATGACTGATTTACCCAAGCTGTCCCCCGATCAGGAATGTAGCGTTCATGCGTCGTCAATCTGCCAGGTGCCGTTGCGCGCCACGAGGCACTGCTGGCAGCCCATCTCCGCCGCCGAGCCATGCTGGTCCGGCAGCGCCTGCACCACGGTGTAGCCGATATTGCGATACTCACGGATCGCCGCCAGCAGGTCCGGCGCGGTACCTGCAGGCGCCAGGATGCGCCCCAGCTCCACGCGCGCGGTCTGGCTGAGCGCGGCGAGCGTCTTCAGATCGGTGCTGAAGCCGGTCGCCGAGCGTGCGCGGCCGAACGAGCTGCCGATGTTGTCGTAGCGCCCGCCCCAGGCGATGGCGCGACCGGCTTCGGGGGTGTACGCGGCGAACATGATCCCGGTGTGGTAGCGATAGCCGCGCAGCTCGGCGAAATCGAGATGCAGGTCGACCGCCGGCACATGGGCGATGAGGGCGTCGGCGAGCCGCGCGACCTCGTCGAGCGCGGCCATGACCGATGGCGGCGCGCCGGCGAGCGCGTCGCGCGCGCGCGCGAGCACGGCGATATCCCCGTTGAGCTCGATCAGTGCATGCAGCCGCTCGGCGACGGCGGTGCTGACGCGGGCGGCGTCGAGTTCGGCCGCGAGACCGCTGGCATCCTTCATGAGCAGGCGGTCGAGCACGCGGGATTCCAGCTCGGCGCCGAGATCGGCCGCCTCGCAGATGGCATGGAACAGGCCGATGTGGCCGAGTTCGATGGTGACGTCGCGCACTTCGGCCGCGGCCAGCACTTCGAGCAGCAGGGCAATGACCTCGGCATCGGCTTCGATGCCGGCATGGCCGTAGAGCTCGGCACCGATCTGCAAGGGGTTGCGCGAGCCGGCGAACTTGTCGGGCAGGGTGTGCACGACCGGGCCGATGTAGCACAGCCGCTGCGGGTTCTCGGTGACGAGGCGGTGGGCATCGATGCGCGCCACCTGCGGGGTGATGTCGGCGCGCACGCCCATCAGCCGCCCGGTGACCTGGTCGATCAGCTTGAACGTCTGCAGGTCGAGGTCCTCGCCGATCCCGGACAACAGCGAATCGAGGTACTCGACGATCGGCGGAATGACCAGTTCGTAGCCCCAGCGCTCACAGACGTCCAGCAGCCGGCGGCGCAGCGCCTCGAGCGCGCGCGCCTGCGGCGGCAGGACTTCGTCGACGCCATCGGGCAGCAGCCAGCGGTTGACCACGCTCATCGCTCAGGCCGCCTGCGCACAAGTCGTCCCGCCGTTGGTGGGCGGCGTTACGCGTCGTTCTGCGATGCTCATCAATCCTCCGTCATCTGCGTCTGCCGAACGACGCGCATCGGGCCATCGGACATGTTCGCGCACGTGTTGCGTGCTTCCTCAGTGCACCAGGTAGAGCAGCACGACACCGCCGATCATGCTGAGCAAGCCGACCACGCGCAGGCTGCGATCATCGAGGCGCGCCGCGCTGAGCAGCGCCAGGCGGAAACGCGCCGGGCTGAGGAACGGCATGATGCCTTCGAACACGAGCATGAGGGCGATGGCTGCAAGCAGGTCCGCTAGCACGGCGACACGATATCGGACGCGGGAACAAGGTGCCGGAAATCGACGGCCGTATTCCGACTATTTACCACCCGGGTCGCCGAAATACTTGAAGAAGTCGGAATCCGGTTCGAGCAGGAGAACGTCATCCTTGCCCTGGAAGCTCGACTTGTAGGCATTGAGGCTGCGGTAGAAGTCGAAGAATTCCGGGTTGCGATTGTAGGCCTGGGCGTAGACCTGCGCCGCGCGCGCGTCGCCGGCACCGCGCAGTTCTTCGGCATCACGGTAGGCCTCGGCCGAGATGATGGTGCGCTGACGATCGGCATCCGCCCGGATCGTGATCGCTTCCTTCTCACCGCGCGCGCGGAACTCCCGGGCGACCCGTGCGCGCTCCGAACGCATGCGTTCGTAGACGTTGCTCGAGACCTCGGTCGGCAGGTCGATGCGCTTGAGACGCACGTCGACGATTTCCATGCCGAGGTCACGCCCCCGTTCGTCGGCCTGGCGGGTGACGATCTCCATGATCTTGCTGCGCTCGCCGGACACCACTTCCTGCACGGTACGCTTGCCGAATTCGCTGCGCAGGCCGTCGTTGATTTTCTGGTAGAGCAGCAGGCCGGCACGGCGGGGATCGCCGTCAGTCGACTTGTAGAAGCGCTCGACGTCCTCGATGCGCCAGCGCACGAAGGAATCGACGATGACGTCTTTCTTCTCGCCGGTGAGGAAGCGCTGCGGCTCGGCGTCGAGTGTCTGCAGGCGCTTGTCGAAGGTGCGCACGTTGTGCCACACCGGAATCATGAAGTGCAGCCCGGGCTCGTATTCCGAATGCTGAATCTTGCCGAGCTGGAACAGGATCGCGTGCTGGTATTCGTAGACCCGGAAGGTACACAGGTAGACCAGTCCGAGGAGCACGGCAAGCAGAACGAGGATACGTGCGACCATGTTCAACGCACCTCCCGCGTACGCCCGCTGCGACGTTCGAGCATGCTGTCCTCGACCGTCGGGCTGTACGGTACCGGTTGCGGCGCGGTGTCGCGCGTGGCATCGCGCGTCGAGCGTGCACGCCCGCCCTCGATGAGCTTGTCGATCGGCAGGTACATCAGGCTCGACCCGCTCTCGTTATCCATGATCACCTTGGTGCTTTCCGACATCACGCCCTCGAGGGTTTCCAGGTAGAGGCGCTTGCGCGTCACCTCGGGCGCCTGCTCGTACTCGGTGAGCAGCTGGGTGAAGCGACTGGCCTCACCGTCGGCCTGCGCGATCACGCGCTGCTTGTAGCCTTCCGCGTCGAGGCGGATACGCGCCGCTTCACCGGCCGCACGCTCGACGACTTCGTTACGGTAGGCCTCGGCCTCGTTGATCTTGCGCTGTTCGTCCTCGCGCGCCTTGATGGCATCGTCGAACGCCGCCTTGACCTCTTCCGGCGGCTTGGCCGGCTGCATGTTGACGCTGGAGATCTCGATGCCGGAATTGTAGTTGTCGAGGATCTGCTGGATGAGCTCCTGCGCACCCACGGCGATCTCGGCACGGCCCTCGGTGATGACGAAATCGAGCGTGCTCTGGCCGATGATGTCACGGATGGCCGATTCGGTGACGCGCTGCACGGACACGTCGGGATCGGCGATCATGAACAGGTACTTCTGCGCCTCTCGCACGCGGTACTGCACGGCGAGCTCGACCTCGACGATGTTCTCGTCGCCGGTCAGCATCGCGGCATCCGCGGTGAGCGTCTGGATGCGCTCGACGTTGACCTTCTTGACCTCTTCGATCGGCGGCGGCAGCCGGATGTGAGGACCGGGCTGCAGGGTGGTGACGTACTTGCCGAAGCGCATCACCACGCCGACTTCGGCCGGATCGATGCGGTACACCATCTGCCAGCCGAGCAGCGCCACGAGCAGGATGCCGACGACGATCCACACCGCGGCGTTCTCGCCGCTGCTACCGCCACTGCCGCCGCCGCGCCCGCCGAACAGGCCGCCGAGCTTCTCCTGCATGCGCCGTACGACTTCGTCCAGATCGGGGGGACCCTGATCGCCGCGCCGATTCCCCCAAGGGTCACGATCGTTACCGTCTGGATCATTCCAGGCCATTGAATTCTCTTGTCTTGTTGTGGTCGGGGGTGAGGAAGGCGATTGTACGGGGCGGCTACTGGTTGTTCAATCGCGCGCCTGTTCAGGCCGGCAGGTCGGCACTCGTGCGCGCCGCCTCTTCGGCCAGGCTGCCGCTCGGCGTCACCTCGGCGACGAGTTGCGCGAAACCGGGCGTGGTCGCGAGCGCGTTCCAACGCGCCTCGCCCAGGGTCACTTCGAGCAGCCACCCACCCGCGGGCAGGTCGCATTCGTCGATCACCGCGCCCCATTCGAACAACTGCGCGCGGATCCTCCCTGCGGCCGGCGATAGCCGCAGCCAGCGGCGCTCCTTGCGCTGGTCGAGATGCTCGCCGATGGCTTCCAGCAGCAGGTGAATGCCGCGCCCGTCCACTGCCGACAACCAGACCCGGCACACGCGGCCTTGTGCGTCACGCTCGACCGCCGGTTCGCGTCCGTCGAGGCGGTCGATCTTGTTGTAGATCTCGATCACCGGGACGTCGCTGGCGCCGATGCGTGCGAGCACGTCGCGCACGTCGGCCATGCGCTGCTCGCGCTCCTCCTCCGCCGCGTCGATGACGTGCAGCAGCAGATCGGCGTCGCGGGTCTCGTCGAGCGTCGTCTCGAATGCCGCCACCAGTTCCGGCGGCAGGCGCCGGATGAAGCCGACCGTGTCGCTCAGCACGACCGGGTGCTCGCCGGGCACCGCCAGCGTGCGCAGGGTGGTATCGAGCGTGGCGAAGAGCTGGTCGGCGGCGTAAACGGTGTCGCTCGTCAGGCGGTTGAACAGGGTCGACTTGCCGGCATTGGTATAACCGACCAGGGCCACCGTCGAGAGCAGTGCACGGCGGCGCGCGCGGGTACCCTGGCTGCGCTGGCGCTTGACCTTATCGAGACGCTCGTTGATCTGCTTGATGCGCTGGCCGATGAGGCGGCGGTCGGTCTCGAGCTGGGTCTCGCCCGGACCGCGCAGGCCGATGCCGCCCTTCTGCCGCTCGAGGTGGGTCCAGCCGCGCACCAGGCGCGTCGAGAGGTGACGCAGCTGCGCCAGCTCGACCTGCAGCTTGCCTTCGAAGGAGCGCGCGCGCTGCGCGAAAATGTCGAGGATCAGCCCGGTGCGATCGAGCACCCGGCATTCGAGAGCGCGCTCGAGGTTGCGTTCCTGCGCCGGCGACAGGTCGTGATTGCACAGCACCACCTCGATCGCCTGGTCGCGGCAGGCAGCGGCGATTTCCTTGACCTTGCCGGTACCGACGAAGAACTTCGGATCCGGCACCTCGCGGCGCGCCACGAGCGAGGCAACCGGGTCCACCGCCGCGGCGCGCGCGAGTTCGGTGAACTCGGCACGCTCGTCGTCGTCAGCAGGGAACTGGACGTGGACGAGCAGCGCGCGCTCGCCGCCGGAAGGCCGCTCAAACAAGTGGGCCGTGCCCTCCACCCATGCTCACGAGGCGTCGTCGCCCTTGGCGTCGCCGTCGTCGCCCTGGTCGGCCCGTGGCAGGCGCACGTTGCGCGCCGGCACGACGGTCGAGATCGCGTGCTTGTAGACCATCTGGCTGACCGAGTTCTTGAGCAATATGACAAACTGGTCGAACGATTCGATCTGCCCCTGTAATTTGATGCCGTTGACGAGATAGATCGAGACCGGAATCCGCTCCCGGCGCAAGGCATTGAGGTAGGGTTCCTGCAAAGATTGGCCCTTGCTCATGGCAATCTCCTTGTTGTTGTTCTGAGCGGTCGCGTCGGGCGCGCGCCGGGTCGTTCGCTATCCCTGCGAGGCTGTTCAGCGCTTGCTTCCAGCTGATACTCTAGATCAGTTCCGCCGCGTTTGAAAACGCAATGTCGCTTCGATGCGCCGGAGCAATGTTCCGACCAGCCGGGGAGCGTCGGGTTCCCACCAGCACGCGCCCTGCTCGCGCCGCAGCCAGGTGAACTGGCGCTTGGCCAGCTGACGCGTGGCGATGATGGCGCGCTCGCGCATCGCTTCGTGGTCGAGTTCGCCGTGCAGGTAGCGCCACACCTCGCGGTAGCCGACCGTGCGCAGCGCCGGTGAGGCCGGCGTCAGGTCGGGACGTTCGCACAGGGCACGCACTTCATTGACCAGACCGCGCGCGAGCATGGCATCGAAGCGCCGCGCGATGGCAGCGTGCAGATCGCTCCGCACGGCCGGTGCGATGACCAGCTTCAGCGGCGCCCGCGCGAGGCCGGCCAGGCTGCGCTCCCCCCACAGGTCGCTCATCGCGCGCCCGGTCAGCGCGTGCACCTCGAGCGCGCGGACGATGCGCTGCGGATCGTGCGGGTGGATGCGCCGCGCAGCGGCCGGATCGCGCGCCGCCAGGCGGGCGTGCAGTGCCGCGCTGCCGTGCCGCCGGAGTTCCGCGGCGAGGGTCGCACGCAGGGCCGGGTCGGCGTCGGGCAGGTCGGCCAGGCCATGTTCCAGGGCGCGGAAGTAGAGCCCGGTACCGCCAACCAGCAGCGGCACCCGGCCGCGCGCGCGGACCGCGCCGATCGCCGCGCGTGCGTCGGCGCGGAACTGCGCCGCCGAGTAACGCTCGGCCGGATCGCAGATGTCGACGAGGTGATGACGCACGGCGCGACGCTCCAGCGGGTTGGGCTTGGCCGTGCCGATGTCGAGACCGCGGTAGACCAGCGCCGAGTCGACGCTGACGATCTCGATCGGCAGCCGCGCCGCGAGTTCCAGCGCGATGCGCGATTTGCCCACGCCGGTCGGCCCCATGATGAAGACCAGCGGCTGCGCGGCGACGGCGTCAGTCATGGGCATCAGCGTGGCCACGCTGGCCCCGGTCTTGCCCGGCCAGGCTCGCGAGCGCACCGGCGGTGAGCCGCGTGGCCGTGGCATGCAGGTCGATGCCGCAAGCGGCGGCACCGGCGAGCAGCGCGGCGAGCGTCTCGCGCGCGGCGGGGCCCGGCTTGCCGCCGCGGATGGCGATCGCCGCGGCCGCGGCCACGCGCTCCGCCACCGCGGCATCCGCGGCGCCGGCTTCGAGCGCGTCGAGCAGGCGCGCATGATCGAGCGGCGGCAGGACCTGGGGCACGGCACGCAGCACCGCCCCGGCCGGACCGAGCACGTCGAACTCGAAGCCGAGCGCGCCGAGCGCGGCGCACGCGGCATCGCCGGGCAGGGTCGCGCGTACCGGCAACAGCAAAGGCCGGCTGGCGCCGTCGGCCGTCGCCAGCCGCTGCGCGATCACCGCGCGCCACGCCCACTCGAGATCGAGCGCGAAGACGTGCTCGCCGCGCCGGTAGAGCAGCTGGCGTCCTTCGACGACCGCGAGCACCTGGCCCAGCACGCTGCCGACGTCGGCGGGACCAGCCGCGATGCCGTCGAACCCGCGGCGCACCGCTGCCACACGATGCGATGACGATGCTGCCGCGCCCACGTAGCGCTTCACCGGCTCGCCGACCGTGCCCGCGGCGCCGCCGCCGGTTGCCGCGGCGGCCGGTTCGCCGGCGCCGGTCTGCGCGGCACCGGCAAGCGCGCGGCGCACGGCCAGCAGGAGGATGTCGTGTACCGTGCGCAACGCTGCGAAACGGACTTCGAGCTTGGCCGGATGGACGTTGACGTCGACCGCCCCCGGCGCCAGCGTGAGCGCGAGCGCGTAGGCCGGGAAGCGCCCCGGCGCGATGGCCTCGCCGAAGGCCAGCCGGATCGCGTGCTGCAGGTGGCGGTCGCGAATGACCCGCCCGTTCAGGGCCAGGTACTGCAGCTCGCTCTGTGCCGTCGCCAGTTCCGGGCCACCGATCCAGCCCGTCACGCCGATACCGTCGGCCTGTTCCTCGATGGCCACGGCGCGTGCCAGGAAAGCACGCCCGAACAGCGTGCGCCAGCGCGCGTCGGCGTCGCCCGACGCCGCGCGCAGGTGCAGCCCGCGCGTCGCCGGCTGATTCAGGCTGAACGCGATGTCGGGACGGGCGAAGGCATACTGTCGCACGAGCCGTTGCACGTGCAGGAATTCGGTGCGCGGCTGCTTGAGGAAGCGGCGGCGCGCCGGCACGCGGTGGAACAGGCGCCGCACTTCGATGCGCGTACCCTGGTTGCCACGCGCGGGGCGCGGCGCGGGCGGCTCCTTGCCCGCCTCCAGGGCGACGCGCCAGGCGTGCCGCGCATCGGCGGTGCGCGAAGTCGCGACGACCTCGGCAACGGCGGCGATACTGGCCAGCGCCTCGCCGCGGAAACCGAGCGAGACGATGGCGTCCAGATCGGCTGCGGCGCCGATCTTGCTGGTCCAGTGGCGGCGGAACGCGTGCGCGAGTTCGTCGGCTCGGATGCCGCAGCCGTCGTCGGTGACCGCGATGAACTCGGCACCGCCATCGACCAGCTCGATGTCGATACGCGTGGCGCCCGCGTCGATCGCGTTCTCGACCAGTTCCTTGACCACCGACGCCGGGCGCTCGATGACTTCGCCGGCCGCGATCTGGTTGACGAGATGATCGTCGAGCGGGCGGATCGAGCGGGGCGCGGCGCACATGCGCACAGTGTACTGCGCACGCGCCGTGCCGGCGGCCGTGGTGGCTCGCTCAGGGTATGCGCAGCAGCTCGCCGGCGCGCACCATCTCCGTGGAGAGCTTATTGGCCATCTTCAGGCTGTTCACCGAGACCGCGTAGCGGTTCGCGATGCCCGACAGCGTGTCACCGCGCGCAACGCGGTGCTTGCGTACCTGCGCGAGGCGCGTGCCGGGCGGCGGGCTCGACTCGAAGTAACTGACGACCCCGCGCACGATGGCCGCGGCGAGCTTCTGGCGGTAGGCGCGGCTGCGCAGGCGCTTCTCCTCGGTCGGGTTCGAAATGAACGCGGTCTCGACGAGAATCGAGGGGATGTCCGGTGACTTCAGCACCATGAAGCCGGCGTGCTGGACATCCTTGCGGTGCACCGGGCCGATGCTCTTGAGGCCGTCGAGCACGTGCTTGGCGAGTTCGATACTCGACTCGAGCGATGCGGTCTGCGACAGGTCGAGCAGGACCGACTTGAGCAGGTCGTCCTTGTCCTCGAGCGACACGCCGCCGATCAGATCAGCCGCGTTCTCGTTATCGGCGAGCCACTTCGCGGCTTCGCTGCTGGCGCCGCGCTGGGAGAGAACGTAGACGGACGAGCCGTGCACGCGGCGGTCGCGGAACGCGTCGGCGTGCACGGAAATGAACAGGTCTGCGCGTGCCGCGCGCGCCCGGTCCATGCGTTCGCGCAGCTTGAGATAACGGTCGCCGTCGCGAGTGAGTACCGCGCGCATGCCGGGCTGACGCTCGACCAGGGCCGCCAGCTCGCGCGCCACGGCCAGCGTGATGTCCTTCTCGTAGCTGCCCGAGGGGCCGATCGCGCCGACGTCGGCGCCGCCGTGGCCGGCGTCGATGGCGACGACGACGTCGCGCGCCGCCGCCGGCGCGCGCGACGCCGCACGCACCGCCTGGTCCGCGACCGGCACCGCCGGCGCGGCGGCGGCGCTCGGCACGGCGGCAACGACCGGGGTCGCCACCGCCTGCGCGGCCGGCGGCGGCGCGGGCGCCGCGGCGGCTGCGGTGAGGTCGACGACGACGCGATGGCCGTAGGCTTCGTTGGGCGCGAGCAGCATGTCGGCAAAGCGCGCCGAGCGTGCCAGCTCGATCACCACGCGCAGTCCGTCCGCGCCGCGCCGCGCATAGCGCATACGCTTGAGCATCGCACCGGCGTGTGGCGGCAGGGTCAGGCCGGCACCGGGCTCGGCGTGGTCGAAATCGATCACCAGGCGGTCGGGCGAACGCATCGCGAACACGCGATAGTCGACCGCGCCGGAGACGTCGAAGACCACGCGCGTGCGTGGCGCCTCGCGCCAGGAGCGAATCGATTTGATCTCTACGGCCGGGAGGCTGCCGTGGACCAGGAGCAAGATGAGAAAAACAAGCCTGCGCATGGGCTTAGGAGGACTTTCTCAATTTTTCAGCATATTCTGCGGAATTTATGCCGTTCAATTCAAGTCTTTCTTATATAAGTTACATATCCTTATGTTTTATATATTTTTTCTATTCTAGAAACTGTCTCGCATCCGGCTTCGTCCAGTCCCTCCAGCGCCACCAGGCGGGCGCTGCCCGCGAGGGCGATGCGGATCGCGACGCTGGCCGCGGGCAGGACGCCGGCGCCCCGCTCGGGCCATTCGACCAGCCGATCGGCCTGATCGGCGAAGTACTCGTCGATGCCGATGAACTCGAGCTCGGCCGCGTCGGCGAGGCGATAGAGATCGAAATGATGCACCTGCGCGCGCGCCAGGGTATATGACTCGACCAGCGTGAACGTCGGACTCTTGACCGCACCGTCGTGCCCCAGCGCGCGCAGGTAGCCGCGCGCGAACGTGGTCTTGCCGGCAGCGAGCGGGCCGTGCAGGGTGATGCACTGCCCGCGGCAGCCCTGGGTGGCCAGTGCACCGCCCAGGGCTTCCATCGCCGCGGCGTCGGCGACGCGAATCTCGCAGCGCCTGCTCACGGACGCGGATTCACCGCGCGACGCAACCAGGGCATGAGGTCGGCCGCGAGCAGGCCCCGTTCGCCATCGGCCGCGGCCGCCCGGTCGGCCGCCTCGGCATGCACGCAGGCGCCGAGCGCGGCGGCCTCGGCCAGTGGGTGGCCCTGTGCGACGAGCCCGGCGATCACCCCCGTCAGCACGTCGCCCATGCCGCCGCTCGCCATGCCCGGGTTGCCGCCGCGCACGACCACCGGCACGGCCGCGGGCGCGGCGATCAACGTGCCGGCGCCCTTGAGCAGCGCGACCCCGCCGAAACGCGCGGCGAGGGCCGCGGCGGCGGCAAAGCGATCGCGCGCGATCGTGGCCGTGTCGCCGTCGAGCAGACGCGCCGCCTCGCCCGGATGCGGCGTGAGGATGCGCCGGGCGGCATGGTCGGGATCACGCGCGAGCAGGTTGAGCGCGTCGGCGTCGAGCACCTGCGGCAGCGGCAACGCGCGCGCGCTGGCAAACAGTTCGCGGCCCCAGGCCTCCTGGCCGAGGCCCGGCCCGAGCGCGACGACACTGGCGCGGCGCGCGAGGGCGCGCAGCGCGGCGCCGTCGGCGATCGCGTGGCACATGATCTCGGGCCGCGACTGGGTCAGCGCCGCGGCGTGCGCGGGATGCGTTGCGAGCGAGACGAGGCCCGCGCCGACCCGCGCGGCGGCTTCCGCCGCCATGCGCGCCGCGCCGCCGTAGCCGGGCGCCCCGCCGACGACCAGCACGTGGCCGAAACGCCCCTTGTGCGCGGTGCGGGCGCGCGGCGCGAGGCGCTCCCGCAGGTCGCTCCAGGCGACCAGGCGCGCGCTCGCCGGCACCGCCTCGTAGCACGCGCCCGGCAGGTCGAGACCGGCGAACACGACCTCCCCTACCAGCGCTGGTCCGGCCCCCGTGAACAGGCCCTGGTTGAGGCCGATGAAACTGACCGTCACCTGCGCCGCGACCGCCACGCCGAGACAGGCGCCGGTGGTCGCGTCGAGACCGGAGGGAATGTCGATGGCGAGCACCGGCCGCCCGGACGCATTGATGCGCGCGATGGCCTCGCCATGCGCGCCGCGCACCTCGCGATCGAGGCCGGTGCCGAGCAGTGCGTCGACGACGACCTCGGCGCTGTCCAGCGATTCCGGCAGCGGCGACGGTGCCAGTCCGGCGTCGTCCGCCAGCGCGAGCGCGCGGGCGGCGTCGCCGCCGATGCGCTCCCGCGCCCCCACCAGGTAGAGGTCGACCGCCAGCCCGGCACGCCGCGCCAGCGCCGCGACGACGAAGCCGTCGCCACCGTTGTTGCCGGTGCCGCAGACCACGGCAATGCGCCTGGCCTGCGGCCAGCGCCGGCCGAGTTCCGCCCAGGCCGCCGCGGCGGCGCGCTGCATCAGCTCGAAGCCGGCGATACCGTGTGTCTCGATGGCCGCGCGATCGAGTGCGCGGGTTCCCGCGGCGCTGTAGAGCGCTTGCCCGGCAGACGCGTTCACACCTGGCCGGGCACGCGCAGGAAGTGCGTGCGATAGTGCTGCAGCTCGGCGATCGAATCGCGAATGTCGTCGAGCGCGAGATGGCGTCCCTGCTTGCGGAAGTCGGGCAGGTCGGGCACCCAGCGGCGCGCGAGTTCCTTGAGCGTGCTGACGTCGAGGTTGCGGTAATGAAAGTACTCGGCGAGGTCGGGCATGTAGCGATACAGGAAGCGGCGATCCTGGCAGATGCTGTTGCCGCACATCGGCGAAGTGCGCGGTGGCACCAGGGCGCGCAGGAACTCCAGCGTCGCGGCCTCGGCGGCGGCGGTCAGCACGGTGCTCTCGCGCACGCGCCGGGTGAGGCCGGATTCGCCGTGCTGACGCGTGTTCCACTCGTCCATGCGCGCGAGCGTGGCCTCGCTCTGGTGGATCGCGATCACCGGCCCTTCCACCTGCTCGGTGAGATGCGCGTCGGTGACGATGGTCGCGATCTCGATGATGACATCGCGCTCGGGCTCGAGCCCGGTCATTTCGAGATCGATCCAGATCAGGTTCTGCTCGGAATACTTCATGCTCGGTTCCAGGCTGGACGCCGCCCGGGTCTACGCGCGGCGCCGTTGGTCAGTTTATCCGCTGCGCACCGCACGCGGCACGCGCCCACGCCGCGCGCGGTGCACGCCCCGCTCGCCTCGCTCAGTACTCGTGCCGCGAGGACAGCGCGCGCGAGAGCGTGGAGCTGTCGACGAACTCGAGTTCGCCACCGATCGGCACGCCGTGGGCGATGCGTGTTGCGCGCACGCCGGCTTCGCGCGCGATCTCGCGCAGGTAATGTGCCGTCGCTTCGCCTTCCATGGTACTGCCGGTGGCCACGATCAGTTCACGGATCTCGCCCGCGAGCAGCCGCTGCTCGAGCAACGGGATGCCGATTGTCGCCGGCGTCACGCCGTCGATAGGCGACAGTCGCCCCATCAGCACGAAATAACGCCCGCGAAAATCGGCCGCCTGCTCGATCGCGACCACGTCGAGCGGGCTCTCGACCACGCACACGGTCGCCGCGTCACGGCTGGGACTCTGGCAGAGTTCGCAGATCTCGCTCTCGCAGAACGTGCGACAGACCTGGCAGTGGCCGATGTCGGCAGCCGCCTGCTCGAGCACCTCGGCCAGCCGGCGCGCCTTGTCGCGACCGTGCTCGAGGAGGTGGAACGCGATGCGCTGGGCGGACTTCGGCCCTACGCCGGGCAGGAACTGCAGGGCCGCGATCAGCTCCGCGAGCAGGGGCGATGGTTGCATGGCGAACGGGGGTGACCGCGAGCCGGATCAGAACGGCAGTTTCATGCCGCCCGGCAGCTCGATGCCGGCGGTGACGCCCGAGAGCTTGTCCTTGCTCAATGCCTCGACGCGCCGATTGGCGTCGTTGACCGCGGCCGCGAGGAGATCCTCGAGCATCGCCTTGTCCTCGCCCAGCAGGGCGTCGTCGATGTCGACCTTGCGCACGTCGTGGCGTCCGGTCATGACCACGCGTACCATGCCGCCGCCGGCTTCGCCGGTGACCTCGGTGCGCGCGATTTCCTCTTGCAGGCGCTGCATGTCGGCTTGCATCTTCTGCGCCTGCTTCATCAGGTCGCCTAGACCACCTTTCATGTTCTTGCTCCGGTTGGGGATGGCGCCCACGCGAACCGCGGGCGGCGGCGGTGCGCTCAGCGCGCCGAGACGTCCTCGACCACCGCGTCGAAAGTATCACGCAGCGCCCGCACGTGCGGGTCACCGTCAATCGCGGCCTCCGCCTCGCGCTGCCGCGCGGCGGCCTCGGCATTGCGCTGCTGGGTCGGCGTCAGCCCGGCACCGGCGTCGTCGACGCGCACGCTGACCCGCACCGGGTGGCCGAGATGCGCGGCCAGCGCACCTTCCAGGGTTTCGACGTGGCGTCGCTGCGCGAGTTTCTCGAACTGGGGCGCGATGACCAGCTCGATCGCCTCGCCGCCGTGGCCGAGCAGCGCGCTGTTGCGCGCGAGTTCGCGTGCGAGACCCACGACCGGGAGTTCCTCGACGGTTCGTGTCCAGTCGATGGCACCTGCCGCCACTGGCGGCGCCGCGGGCGCCGGGTCCGGCTGCGCGGCGGGCGGTGCCGACGTCGCTGCCGCCACCAGCGGTACGTGCGTGACTGGCGGCGCTGCGGCTGGCGGCGCTGCGCGCGGTGCCGGCTCTGGCTCCGCCTCTGGCTCAGGTTCAGGCTCAGGCGCAGCCCGTGGCACCGGTTCGGGCGAGTCGGTCGCCGTGGCATGCGGCGCGGCCGCGGTCGATGACGCGGCCGGTGGCGCCGGCTGGCCGCCTGTCGCCGTCGTTACTGCCGCCGCACCCTGCGCCCGTGCCGGCGGTGACGCCGGGCGGAAGGCGAGCAGGCGCAGCAGGATCATCTCGAACGCGGCCTCCATGTCGGGCGCATACTGCAGGTCGCGGCGGCCGGTCAACGCGATCTGGTAATAGAGCTGGCACTCGTCGGCGGCGATGCGCGCCGCGAGCGCTATCACGCGCGCGTCGCTCTCGACCTCGCCGGCCGCGTCATCGAGGGCCTGCACGACGGCGACGCGGCGCAACAGCGACAGCATCTCGGCGAGCACCTGCGCATAGTCCGGCACGTAGCTGCCGAGTTCGCGCGCGCGCTCGACCAGCGCGCGCCCGTCACCGGCGGCGAGCGTTTCGACCAGCCCGAGCACCCGGTCCTGATCGATGGTGCCGAGCATCATCGCGACCTCGCCGGTGTCCACGCGGCCGGCGCCGTGGGCGATGGCCTGGTCGAGCAGGCTGAGGGCGTCGCGCACGCTGCCCGCCGCGGCCTGCGCAACGAGCGTCAGCGCCGCCGGCTCGAACGGCACCTGCTCGGCAGCCAGCACCTTGGCCAGGTGCTCGGCGAGCTGGGCCACCGACAGGCGCGTGAGATTGAACTGCAGGCAGCGCGAGAGAATCGTCACCGGCAGCTTCTTCGGGTCGGTCGTCGCGAGCAGGAACTTGACGTGGGGCGGCGGTTCTTCGAGCGTCTTCAACAGCGCGTTGAAGGAATGGTTGGAGAACATGTGCACCTCGTCGATCAGGTACACCTTGTAACGCGCCCGCGTCGGCGCATAGGGCACGTTGTCGAGCAGCTCGCGCGTCTCGTCGACCTTGGTGCGTGATGCCGCGTCGACCTCGATCAGGTCGACGAAACGGCCTTCGTCGATCTCGCGGCAGGCCGCGCATTCACCGCACGGCGTGCTGCTGACGCCCTGCTCGCAGTTGAGCGCCTTGGCGAACACGCGCGCCAGCGTCGTCTTGCCGACGCCACGCGTGCCGGTGAACAGGTACGCGTGATGCAGGCGGTCGCCATCGAGCGCATTGGTCAGCGCCTTGAGCACGTGGCCCTGGCCGAGCACTTCGGCGAAGCTGCGCGGACGCCACTTGCGGGCGAGTACCTGGTAGCTCATCGTGCCGGCGCCGGCCGCGCGAGGCGTGTCGCGCGCACCATGCAGCGCACGCTGCCTGCAATCGCCTGGCCGTTGTCTCGCTTCACGTCGTCGTCATCCGCTCGCGCTGGCAGGCCGCCCGGCCGTCGCGCGCAAGAAGGCGGCGGGCGTGCCAGCCACACCCCGGCACCCGCAGGTACCGTTACCGCTGCTCCCTTCCGGGCCTGACGGGGTTCACGGCGCTGCGCCGCGGGGGGACCGGCACGTCCACCATTGGTTCGTTCGGGCGGCAAGTGTACAAGAACTCGCACGCTATGTGTTCGACGCCCGGACGGGCGTCGCGTTCAAGCTGGCCGCAGCGGCAGTTCGGTCTTCTTCGCCACGGTGCGCAGGGTGAAGCTGGTCTTGACCCGCGCCACCCCGGGCAGGCGCGTCAGGTGCTCGTGGTGGATGCGCTCGTAGTCGACCGTGTCGCGCGCCACGACGCGCAGCAGGTAGTCGTATTCACCCGTGACGAGGTAGCACTCCATGACTTCGGGTACGGCACGCACGGCCGCCTCGAAGGCATCGAGATCCTCCTGCTTCTGGCTGTTCAGGGTGATCTCCGCGAACACGTTGCCGTTGATACCGACCGCCGCCGGGCTGACCAGCATGGTGTAGCGCTCGATCACCCCGTTGTCCTCGAGCAGGCGTACCCGCCGCAGGCAGGCCGATTCGGACAGGTGCACGCGCTCGGCCAGCTCGACGTTGGTCATGCGCCCGTCGAGCTGCAGCGCGACCAGGATGGCACGATCCGTCGCGTCGATCTTCATTATCCGCAGCATCCTAAACTAATTGCGACAATGATCGCATATTCCACGAAATATCGCCTCGGTAATGCTGAAAAAGACAAGCACATTGTGCGTTCCCTGTCCTAGATTGTTGATCCGCCAGGCGCCGCCACCATCGTTCCGGAGGTAATCAGCATGCGTATCGGTGTCCCCCGCGAGATCAAGAACCACGAGTACCGCGTCGGCCTGACGCCAGCGAGCGTGCGTGAACTCGTTCATCACGGCCACAGTGTCGTCGTCGAGCAGCACGCCGGTGCGGGTGCCGGCATGCCGGACGCGGCCTACCGCGAGGCCGGCGCCGAACTCGTCGCCGATGCCGCGACGGTGTTCGCGCAAGCCGAGATGGTGGTCAAGGTCAAGGAGCCCCAACCCGCCGAATGCGCGCTGCTGCGCCCCGGACAAGTGCTGTTCACCTACCTGCATCTCGCGCCGGATCCCGCGCAGGCCCGGGCGCTGATCGATTCCGGCGCGACCGCCATTGCCTACGAGACGGTCACCGACCTGCACGGCCACCTGCCGCTGCTGGCGCCGATGAGCGAAGTCGCCGGCCGCCTCTCGGTGCAGGCCGGCGCGCATTGCCTGGAGAAGGCACACGGCGGCGCCGGCGTGCTGCTCGGCGGCGTGCCGGGCGTGGCGCCGGCGGAGGTGCTCGTGATCGGGGGCGGCGTGGTCGGTGACAACGCGGCGCAGATGGCAATCGGCCTCGGCGCCGACGTCACCATCCTCGACCGCTCGCTGCCGCGTCTGCGCGCGCTCGACGAAAAATATCGAGGCCGCGCGCGCTGCCTGTATTCCACCCGCGAAACCATCGAAGCGCGCCTCGCCACCGCCGACCTGGTCATCGGCGCGGTGCTCGTACCGGGCGCCGCGGCGCCGAAACTCGTCACGCGCGCCGACCTCGCCCGCATGCCGGAAGGCGCGGTGCTGGTCGACGTCGCCATCGACCAGGGCGGTTGTTTCGAGACGTCGCGCCCGACCACCCACCAGGAGCCGACCTTCGTCATCGACGGCGTGGTCCACTATTGCGTGGCGAACATGCCCGGGGCGGTGCCGCGCACCTCGACCCTGGCACTCAACAACGCGACCTTGCCCTACGTGCTGGCGCTGGCCGACAAGGGCGCCGCGCGCGCGCTGGCCGACGACGCCGGGCTCGCCGCCGGCCTCAACGTGCACGACGGCCACATCACCAGCCAGGTCGTCGCCGAGGCCCTCGGCCTGAGCTGGTCGCCACGCGGCCCCGCGCTGGCCGCCTGAGCGCGTCGCGCAGTTTGGCTATACTGCCTCGCGGCCGCCAAGTGCGGTCGCGGGGCCATTGTCCCGCACGGCGGGAATCGGCCGGGCCCGGGCATCGTCGGCGAACAGCGGGGACGAGGCGGTCGAGCGCGCACGGTGACGACGCACATGGGGATCCCATGGCGGCCGGCAACGTGGCGATCGGCGACTCACCCCAGGTATCGCCGTAGCTCGTTCAGGCCCCGACCGGCTCCCGGGGAACGCATTCAACGCAGGGATCTCCGAACATGCCCTACCGCATATCCGTCGACACCGGCGGCACATTCACCGACGTTGTCGTCACCGACGAGCACGGTCGTTTCACGGTCGGCAAGGCGCTGACCGACAAGCGGCGCGCCTTCGCCAGCATCGAGGCGGGTCTCGCCGTCGCCGCCGAAGAGCTCGGCCTCGACGTCAGCGGCCTGCTCGCCGAATCCGCCATGTTCGTCTACGGCACGACGCGCGGCACCAACGGTATCGTCGAGCGCAAGACGGCCAGGACCGCGTTCCTCACCACGCAGGGCTTTCCCGACATCCTGCTGTTGAAGGAAGGTGGCAAGGCCGAGCCCCACAACCTGCAGATGACCTACCCCGACCCCTACGTCGCGCGGCGGCTGACGTTCGAAGTCCCCGAGCGGATCAACGCCGAGGGCGGGGTCGAGACGCCGCTCGACGAGGCCGCCGTACGCGAGGTGCTGGCAACGCTGAAAACGCGCAAGGTCGAGGCCGTCGCGGTGTGCCTGCTGTGGTCGATCGCCAACCCCGCGCACGAGCTGCGCGTCGGCGCGCTGATCGAGGAAGCCCTGCCCGGGGTCCCCTACACCCTGTCGCACCAGTTGAACCCGATCCTGCGTGAGTACCGGCGTGCTTCGTCGACCGCCATCGATGCATCGCTCAAGCCGCTGATGCAGGAATACCTGACGACGCTGGAATCCGATCTGCGCGCCGCGGGCTACCAGAACGACATTCTCGTCAGCACCTCCTTCGGCGGTGTGATGCACCTGCACGACGTGGTGCAGAAGCCGATCTACCTGGTCAAGTCCGGTCCGGCGATGGCGCCCGTCGCGGGCCTGGCCTACGTCAACGCGGAGGCGCTGCCGAACGACGTCATCGTGTGCGACGCCGGCGGCACGACGTTCGACGTCAGTCTCGTGCGCGACGGTGAAGTGGAGTTCTCGCGCGACACCTGGCTCGGTCCGGCATGGACCGGCGACAACCTGGGCATGGCCTCGGTCGCCGTGCACTCGATCGGCGCCGGTGGCGGCTCGATCGCGTGGGTCGACCCGGGCGGCCTGCTGCGCGTCGGCCCGCACTCGGCGGGTTCCGAGCCCGGCCCCGCGTGCTACGGGCGCGGCGGTGACGAGCCGACCGTGACCGATGCGGCGGTCGCGCTCGGCTACATCGACCCGGCGCACTTCCTCGGTGGGCGCATGCCGCTCGACGAGGATGCCGCGCGCCGCGTGGTCGGCCGCCTCGCCGAGACGCTGGGCGAGTCGGTCGAGCGTACCGCGTTCGCCATCATGGCGGTCGCCAACGAGAACATGATCGAGGCGATCAAGGAGCTGACCATCAACGAGGGCCTGAACCCGGCCGAGTCGACGCTGGTCGCCGGCGGCGGCGCGGGCGGGCTCAACATCGTGCCGATCGCCGCCGAGCTCGGCTGCCGCACGGTGCTGGTACCGCGCACCGCGGGCGCCCTGTCCGCTTCCGGCATGCAATTCTCCGACATCGTCACCGAAGCCGGCGCCAGCAAGCTGACGGCGACCGACCAGTTCGATTTCGACGGCGTCAACGCGGCGCTGGCCGATATCGACGCTCGCCTCGACGTCTTCGGCGCACGCCTCGCCGAGCGCGGCTTCACGGACGTGCGCAAGCGCTATTTCGTCGAGGCACGCTATCGCTTCCAGGTGTGGGAACTCGAGATCGAGGTCGGTCGCGGGCGCTTCGAGTCGCAGGCCGACGTCGATGCCCTGATCGAAGCCTTTCACCAGATGCACGATCGCGTCTTCGCGATCACCGACCCGGGCCAGGCCGTGGAATGCCTGAACTGGCGCGGGCGCCTGGTGGCCAACGTCAAGGCCCCCAACCTCGAGCCCTCGCGCGAAGGACGCACGGTGCGCGCCGAGCCCGACCGGCGGCGACCCGCCTACTTTGGCCAGGGGCAGGTGGAGACACCCATCTACCTCGGCGACCAGCTCGCCCCGGACGTCGTCATCGAAGGACCGGCGATCATCGAGGAGCCGACCTCGACGCTGGTCGTCAACCCCGGGGCCACCGCGCGCGTCAGCGCCGGCGGCCGCTACATACTCACGCCGCCCGCGGAGGCACAGATATGAACCAGCCGGAACAACCCGTGATCACCTACGACATGGACCCGGTGTTGATGGCGGTGCTCGCCAACCGCCTCAACGCCATCGTGCGCGAGATGTCCAACACCCTGCTGCGCACCGCGCGCTCTGCCGTGCTCGCAGTGGTACGCGACTTCTCCTGCTCCATCGTCACTGGCGACAACCAGCTGCTGTGCCCGGGCGAGGGTCTGCCGGTACATATCTTCGGCAGCGCGCTGCAGTCGCAGTCGATGTGCGACACGCACAAGGATCTCGCATCCGGCGATGCCTTCCTGCACAACGATCCCTACATGGGCAACACGCACCCGGCCGACCACATGATCATGTGCCCGGTGTTCATCGACGGTGAGCACCTGTTCACGACCTGCGCCAAGGCCCACCAGGCCGACTGCGGCAACTCCATTCCGAGCACCTACCACGCCTACGCGCGCGACATCTACGAGGAAGGCGCGCTGATCTTCCCCTGTGTGCGCGTGCAGCGTAACTACCAGGATGTCGACGACATCATCCGCATGTGCAAGCGGCGTATCCGCGTGCCCGAGCAGTGGTACGGCGATTACCTCGCGACCGTCGGCGCGGCGCGCATCGGTGAGCGCCGCCTGGTCGAGCTGACCCGGCGCTACGGACGCGACACCATCAAACAGTTCGTGCGCGACTGGTTCGCCTACTCCGAGCGCCGCATGGAAGACGCGATCAAGAAACTGCCGCAGGGCAGCCTGACCAACGTGGGCCACTACGATCCGCAGCCGCCGGTGCTGCCGGACGGCCTCGATATCCGCGTCGACGTGCACGTCGACGCGGCCGAGGGCCGCATCGAGGTCGATCTCACGCACAACGAGGACAACAAGGACTTCGGCCTCAACCAGTCGGTCGCCTGCGCGACCAGCAACGCGATGGCCGGCGTGTTCAACTGCATCGACGCCGACGTGCCGCACAACGCCGGCTCGTTCTCGCGCGTGAGCGTGAAGCTGCGCGAGGGCTGCATCACCGGCATTCCCGAGTTCCCGCATTCCTGCTCGATGGCCACGACCAACATCGCCGATCGCATCGTCAACACCACGCAGGCCGCGTTCGCCGCCATCGGCGACGGCCACGGGCTAGCCGAGGGCGCGCTCGGCATGGGCGCCGGCGCCGGCGTCATCTCCGGACGCGACTGGCGCATCGGCGGCCAGCCCTACATCAACCAGGAATGGGTGCTGGTCAACGGCGGTCCCGGCACGCCGACCACCGACGGCTGGCTCAACTTCGGCCTGCCGGTCGCGGCCGGCCTGATGTATCGCGGTTCGGTCGAGGTCGACGAATCGAAATACCCCATCGTGTTCAAGTCACTGCGCGTGATCGAAGGCGGCGGCGGCGCCGGGCGCTTCCGCGGCGCACCGGGCGGGGAAGTCATCTACGGACCGCGCCGCGACCCGATGACCGTCGTGATCTCCTGTGACGGGCAGGTCAACCCGCCGCAGGGCGTGCGCGGCGGCCAGGCCGGCCCTGCCGCGGCCACGTACAAGATGCGTGCCGACGGCAGCGAAGAGAAGCTGCCCGGGGTGGTCGAGTGTCGCCTCGAGCCGGGCGAATGGGTGCGCGGCGTCGACGCCGGCGGCGGCGGCTACGGCAGCCCGCTCGAGCGCGATCCGGCGCGCGTGCTGAAAGACGTGCTCGAGCGCTGGGAAACCATCGAACGCGCGCGCGATGTCTACGGCGTGGTGCTGACCGGCAGCGCCGACGACGATTCGCTCGCGGTCGACGCCGCGGCGACCGCGGCGCGCCGCGCGGAACTCACCGCCAGCGCCTAGCGCCTAGCGCCCACGACGTCGCCACCGCCACCGCGCCCCCCGGCGGTGCCCGGTGGCGACGAGCAGCGCCGCGAGCAGCGCCAGCGCCCACGGCGGCAGGGGCACCTGCCGTGTCGGCTGGCCGGCGCCCGGCGCCGAGCCCGGATCGCGCGGGTCGTACTCGCCCTGGTCCGGCTCGTAGGCGCCATTGGCGTTGGCATCCTCGATGCCGTCGGCAATGCCGTCGCCGTCGCTGTCGACCGCCAGCGGGTTGGTCTGGGTGGTCGGGTCGGCGTCAGGTATGAACACCGCGAGGTCGGTGCCTTTCAAAGGCCCCGGGCCGTCGGGATCGGCGATTGGCGTCGTAACGCCGAGTTCGGTACCGTCCTGGATGCCATCGCCATCGGTATCGGCGTTCACCGCATCGGTTTCCGGCGGCGTCGTGTTTGCCGTGAGCAGCGCCGGGCCGCCCTCCTCCGCATCGAGGCGGCCATTCGCGTTCGCGTCCTCCACGCCGTCACCGAGGCCATCGTCGTCGCTGTCGAGATCGAGCGGATCGCTGGTCGTCTCCGGGTCGAGGTCGGCGATGAAGACCGCCGGGTCGGTAGCGAGCAGCGGCCCGCTGCCGTCGGGATCGGTGAGCGACGTGGTGACACCGAGTTCGGTGCCGTCCTGCAGGCCGTCGCCATCGGTATCGACCCTGCTCGGATCGGTCTCTCCGGCATCCAGACGGCCGTTGGCGTTGACGTCCTCGACGCCGTCGGCGAGGCCGTCGTCGTCACTGTCGATGTCAAACGGCGACGTGGTCGTCGCGGGGTCGGCGTCGGCGACGAACAGCGCCGGGTTGGTGCCGCGCAACGGTCCGGCGCCGTCCGGGTCCGGAACCGGCGTGGTGACGCCGAGTTCGGTGCCGTCCAGCAGACCGTCGCCGTCGGTATCCGGGTTGTTCGGATCGCTCTCCCCGGCATCGAAGCGGCCGTTCGCGTTGGCGTCCTCGGCGCCGTCGGCGAGGCCGTCGTCGTCGCTGTCGCGATCGCGTGGATCGGTCGTGGTCGCGGTATCGGCATCGGGCACGAACAGCGCGAGGTTGGTGCCGGTCAACGGTCCGGCGCCGTCCGGGTCCGGAACCGGCGTGGTGACGCCGAGTTCGGTGCCGTCCTGGAGGCCGTCGCCGTCGGTATCGGGATTGTTCGGATCGGTCTCGCCGGCATCGAGCACACCATTGCAGTTGCTGTCCTCGACGCCGTCGGGGATGCCGTCGTTGTCGCTGTCGACGGCGGCGAGCGGGCGGAAGCCGGCGAAAGTCTCGAGCACCAGTGGCTGGCCTTCCTCGCCGGCCTGGTAGAGCTGGATCGAACCCGGCGCGGTGGTGCAGTACGGCGCGTTGGTGCGGATGAAGAACCAGCCCGACCACGGGTTGCCCTCGCTGACGTTGATATCGGACTGCATCAGCACGGTATCCGGGTCATAGGTGCGCGTGCCCTGGCCGAACAGCGTCGCGCTGCGTGCCGCGTTGTACAGGCGCAGATCGCGATCGCTGCCGCGCGTCCAGGCCGCTTCCACCGCGAAGCCGTTGACCCCCTTGCGCAGGAGATTGTTGATCTCGTAGACGTTCTGCGTGCCGGCGACGGTATTGTTGAGCACCGCGCGCGTCGCGAACACGAGGCGGTTGGCGCCGCTCGGCGAGGTGTCGCGCAGGACATAATCACGCAACGTGCCGACCGTGTAATCGACGCCCGCGGTCTGGCCGATGGCGCTGCCGTCGAGCACGATGTTGGTGACGCGCTGCGAGATGATGGTGAGCTGCGCAGGCAACTGGTACGCATCGAGGCCGTTGTGCGGGGGCGAGCTGCCGGGCAGCGTGAGCGGGCCCTCGCCGATCTTGAGCGGATCGAAGAACTCGATCGACGAGCCGTTGACGGTGGCGCCGGTGGTCGGCAGGCTCTGCCATGCGGCCAGGGCGGGTGCGCTGGTGACGCTGGCGAACAGGATGGCGATGACGAATCTCATGGCAGCAAGGTCTCTGGGACTAGTGGCGCGGCGACGCCCGGATGGCCCGCGGTCAAAACGCCCCGAGCCGTCCCTGGCCCGAAGCGCACAGCAGGTTAACGGACCGGGTGGTGGGAATTCTTCCCGGCATTGCCGTGATGTCAGGTGTTTCACACCGGGTCTCCCGATCATTGGCTCGCATAGCGCAGCCCGATCCACAGCGCGCGCGGCGCACCCGGCCCGACGAAACGCGAGTGCGTCCAGTCGTTACTGTTGTTGCTGAAACCGGAGGGGTCGCGCACACCGAACGCCGGATCGTTCGGAAAAATCGATGGAAAGGCATTGCGATTGAGCTGTCCGGTATTGACGAAAGCCTTGTCGAGCAGGTTGTCGACCTGCAGGAAGGCCGACACCGAAGGCGTGATGGCGTAGCTCGCCTCGAGGTTCACGATGGCGAAGCCCTCGACGCGGCCTTCGCCGACATAGTCGCGGAAACGCTGCGGCTTGGCCGGGCTGTTGTCGGTCCCCCCGGGCTGGTGCGCGTTGTTCTCGTTGCCGCGCACGTAGGACCAGCTCTGGCCAATCAACTGCAGGGCAATGTTGAACCGGGGCGTGACGTCGACCTTGATACCGGCGCGCAGCGCATGGCGCGGCACACCGGGAATCGTGTCGCCAGGCTCGATGATGAACTCACCTTCGAGAAGATCGGTGCCGGGTACGGTCTGCTTGTCCGAACTGCTGTTGGACAGGTTGATCACCGATGCCCGGGACTCGAACGTTGCGCGCACGTGCGAGTAGTTCACGTACCATCGAACGCGACCGGTGTCGCCGTCGAGACCGAACTCGAGTCCCTCGCGGCGCGTACGCCCGAACGTATCGAACACGCCCCGGTTGCCGTAGCCGAGGGAGACGAACAGGATGTCGTCGGACAGGTCGCTGCGATAGGCGGCGAAGTTCCACGCGAGGCTGCCCGCGAACTTGCCGCGCGTGCCCACTTCCCAGGTGGTCGAGCGTACCTGCGGCAGAAACGGATCGTTGCTGAGCGCGGTGGGAATCGTGCAACCCGGGCGCAGGCCGGGATCGCGTGCGAGATCCTCGCGACTCGGCCGCGCGCAGGCCAGCTCGATGGCCGATGGGGTACGCGAGCCACGGCTCACGTTGGCGAACAGGTTGACGTTCTCGAGCGCATCCCAGGCAATGCCCACGGCCGGGTTGAAAGCCCGGTAGGTGTGGGTCTCCGAGCGACAGGTGAAGAACGGCAGGTCATCGGTGACGTTGCTCGCGAGCGGCGGCGGGTCGCCGGGCCCACGGCAGCGCGGGATGATCGATTCGAGGTCGTCGGCCTGCAGGTTGAACAGCGCGCGCCCGTACTCGTTCTCGGTCTGTGTCGTCACCCGCGTGTGCGAGTAACGCGCGCCGAAAGACAGGTGCAGGCCGGGCGTGATCGAGAAGACATCGAAGAAGTACACGGCCATCGAGCGATTGTCGCCGCGCACGCGGTTCTGCAGGATGGGGCGCGTGCTCGCGGGCAGCACGGAGCCGACGCCGAGGGTATCGGTGAAAACGGTTCGCCCGCCCGGATCGGGCGGCGGCAACGCGGCAAGTTCCGCAGCCGCGTTGACGATATCCAGCACCGGCGCCGGCACCCCGGCCGCGGTCAGCAGCGCGATCGCCTGGGCATAGTCGCCCGGCGCACAGGCGCCGATGCCGAGAATGATGTCGATGCCGGGATCGAAGCCCGGGTCGGCGGGATCCTTGTCGCAACCGCCGTCGACGTAGCGCTTGGCGACGAGCGTATCGGTCGAAGGCGGCGGCGGCGGCTCCCCGGGGGGCGTGATCGTGACCGTGGTCCGCTCGAAGGTGCGCTCGGGATCGGCGACGACTTCGCGACCGGACAGAATGTAGGCGAGCTGCTCGGCCTGCTCGAACAGCGTCTCGTCGCTGTCGTAGGTGGCGCCGAGCACGAGCTGGTTACGGTCCGTGACCCAGTTGAACTGCAGGCCCAGCCCGCGGCTGTCCTGCTCGGTGAAGCCGCTGCCGAGCACGCCGTTGGTGATGCAGCCGGACACGCCCGTGTTCGGCACGGCGGGATTGCCCGGATTGTTCTCGGCGCCGTTGATTGCCTGGTTCGGTGCCGCCGGCACCCCGGGCGCGACGTCACAGGCAGGGATACGCAGCGCGGCCGCTTCCACCCAGTCGTCCCAGAAATCACCGTTGACCGTCTCCTGCTGGCTGCGCCGGCGGTAGCCAAGCGCGCTGGCCGAGACGCTGTCGCCGAGGTCGGCGCGCGCGGTTCCCCAGAAGTGCGTGAGCTCGTTGTCGACGCTGTCCGGGGCGGTGTAGATCTGGCTCGGGTCGTCCTTGAAATCCTCGTGCGGGATCAGGCCGCCGCCGAACAGCGCGTTGTCGGCATGCAGCACCTGGGCGGTGATCTGCCCCCACTTGCCGCGCAGGTCGGCGCGCGCGAAGGCCTGCCGGATCTCCGATGGCGAACGGCGCCGCCAGCCATCCTCGTCGAGGTAGTTGATGGCGAGAAGCGCGCCGAGGTGCTCGTCGCTGATGCCGCCGGTGAACTGCGTGTGACGACGGTCCCAGCTGCCCCAGCTCTGGCTCACGTCCAGCCCCGGCGCGCTGAAGCCCGACTTGGTCGTCAGTGACAGCGCGCCGCCGAGGCTGTTGAGGCCGAACAGCGGATTCGAGCCTGGCAGCAGCGCCAGCGTATCGATAGCGTTGAGCGGGATCAGGTCCCAGTTGATGACCTGCCCGAAGGGCTCGTTGACGCGCACGCCATCGAGGTAGACCGACAGCCCCTGCGGTGTCGCCACCAGAGGCGAAGCCGAGAAGCCGCGGAAGACGACATCCTGCTGGAACGGATTGCCGGTATTGTCCTGCACCGTGATCGACTGCAATTGTTCGTTCATGAACTGCGTGGTGCTGACTGCGCCGCTGCCGCGGATATCCTCGCCGGTGGCCTGTTGGATGTTGCTACTCACCATCCCTTCGTCGAGCGACACGCCGGGCAGGGGCGTGATCATCCGCGGGCGGCGGCCATAGACGACGACCTCTTCCACCGTGGTCGGCGTTGCCTCGCTCCGCGCGGGCTCCTGCGCCTGCGTCGGCGCCATGCAGCCGAGCAGAGCCGCGAACACACCGTGTCGCGCGCGACGCGGCAGCGCCGCGACAGCCGCTCGGGCAGAAGTGGTGCGGGTAAGCATTGCTCGCAGGCGGGTCTCGGGCTCGGGCGTCGGGCGTGCGCCGGCGCGCATCACGGGGACATGTGGCGCAGGGTGTCGCGCACGGCTTCACTTTAGGGAGAGAGCGACGGCGGGCGTAGGGATTTCTTCCCGCGATGTCCGGGAAAACACGACTCGGGAAGGATTCCCGTTGTTCACGCGCACACGCGTGGCTAGTCTGCGGCGCACACAAGGACAAGAGGTGAGCCGC
>Ga0180430_10000211_pt1 | contig 67510 bp, 67 predicted proteins | sample SS_ome_9_FD_132999 | JGI IMG/M metagenome (GOLD analysis project Ga0180430, IMG submission 132999) | Hypersaline lake sediment archaeal communities from the Salton Sea, California, USA - SS_1_S_2 metaG | ecosystem: Environmental > Aquatic > Non-marine Saline and Alkaline > Hypersaline >...
AAAAGCAGTCAACGTAAAAAAATCTCCATAGGATGAAAAACCCTACAAATATTAGGACAAAAAACAATCCAAACACGGGAAAAATCATTTGTCAAATTTCTACTGGATATTCAGAAAATGGTGGCCAGAGACGGAATCGAACCGCCGACACAAGGATTTTCAGTCCTCTGCTCTACCTACTGAGCTATCCAGCCAAAGCATAAAAAGACTATCATAGCGGGAACCCAGCTTTTATGGCAATGGACTTTTCTCTTGTTTATATTTCAAGATATGGTAAACGTAACTTAAAGGGAGTTTACTATGAAGTTTATGCGTATCTTAGGTTTAATACTTATCTTAGCTGGGATAGCCTCTATTGGCACCTCAATGTACATTAAAAATGAAATTGAGAAGGGAAAAATGCAAATTGCCGTAGGGCAAAAGCGGCTAAACCAAGGAAAGCAGATGCTTAACCTTGCCCCTCCAGCAACCAAGCCTGTGCAAGATGTAATTACAAGTCCTATCCAAAGTAAAATTGACCAAGGAAAAAGAGATGTTGCTTACTATGAAACAATGAGCAATCTTCTTATGGGCGGTGGAATTATATCAATTGTTCTTGGGATTTTACTTTATTTTGTAAGAAAAAAAGCCGCTTAAAAAGCGGCTCTTTTTTTTTGAGAAAACTACCTTTTTCTACCAGGAAGAAGCTTGCCTTGCAATTCCTTTTTCTTCTCTTTCTATAGCTTCTATCTGTATCATATCTTTTACAATATTTAGCGCTTCTATTACTTGCAGATCCTGGTTCCCATAGTCAATTGAATTAATATCAATTGGCACATCTACTCCATTGATTTTAGCTTCAATTAGCTTTAACTTTTGTAAGTAGGCTTGAAACTGTGGGTTTGTTTTGATTCTTTCTATACTGTTTTTCTTCAACTGAGGGAGCATTCTTTGCCAAATAGTTACAACCCTCTGCACATGTGGTAAATAATACTTTTCAAATACTCTTTTAGCTTTCGGATCTAAATCTGATAAAGAATCTTTAAATGCAGGCTTTACCTTGTCATTTGTAAGCGGATATTCAAGATATTTTTCACCAATTAAGTAAGGTGAATAGATCGATGGAACTACAATATCTGCTTTTACCCCTTCCAACTGAGTTGTTCTACCCGATGCTGTATAGTATTTTCCCACTGTTACTTTGAAATAGAACTCAGCATTTTCATCAGTTACTGTTTGATACTGGATAGACCCTTTACCAAAAGTTCTTGAATCTCCTACTACAAGAGCAACACCGTAGTCTTGAAGAGCTTGCCCTACAATTTCAGCAGCTGATGCTGAAAGCTTTGATGTTAAAACCACCATTGGTCCGTTATAGGCTGTTTGCCCATCTAAGGTTCTAAGGTAGTGAATTTCATTATTTGCATATTTTGAGATAACAACTACCCCGCTTTTAATAAACAGACCAGCAACTTTCACTGCCTGACTTAAAAACCCACCAGCATTTTCTCTAAGATCTAATACCAGACCAAGAATTCTTCCCTCTTTCTCAAGTTTTCGAATTGCTTTTTTGATATCTCTTTCAGCTGATACCCCCTCATCATTTTCATAGAATGATCTAAGAGTAATAGTAGCTACAATTCCCCCTTCATATGGCTCATAAGAAACTGAAATTCTATCTTCTTCCATTTCAATTGGCTTTCTTTCTAAAACAACTCTATAAAATTGAGGATTCTTACTTTTGTTGTATCTCATTAACCCAAGCTGAATATGTAGTCCATTTTTCTTTTTCATTAAAACCATCACATCTTCGAAAGCAAGCTCTCGAACAGACTGCCCATCGATTTCTACAACTACGTCATTAACCTCAACTTTCCCAGATTCTTGAGCAGGTCCACCTTTGATAACATCAGTGATAACAACTCCATCTATCCCTTCAGTTAAAACCACTCCAACCCCTTGAAACTGCTTTTGTAAGCTTGATCTCATCTGATACGCTTCTTCTTCAGAAAAGAAAGCTGTATGAGTATCTAAACTCTTTGATAAAGCCTTTAACATGTGAAGTGTGAAATAATGTTCCCTTTCAGCTTTAGAAAATGGCTTCTTATTCTCATTTTCAAATAAATAAAAACTTTCGTTTCTAGTAATCTTTTTTTCAAATAGATTTAACGCTTTTTCTTTCCTAGATAGTGTAGATAAATCCCATCTTTGGTCTTGGATTTGGTAGAATATAGTCATTTTTTCTTCTACTCGGTCAGCAAGTTCTTTTTCACTCCTAGCGTAAGATGAATAAGAAGGATTAACAGTTCTTTCTGTATAATCCCCTTTAATAATCTTATTTTGAATGTTTTCTCTGATAAATCTGTGTCTGGTAATCGATTTTTGAATAAGAGCATTCAATTTTTGAAAGTCTGAATAATCTTTTCTATTGAACCTTTCTATTGCTTTTCTAGCCTGTGCATCTGACATATCTATATAAGATAATACTTCTCTCTGTAGAAGATAGACTCTATCAGGGTCAAATCTCTCAATATAAAGCCTAAAGGCTCTTTTCATAACCTGTGGGTTCATTTTATCATATTCTACATGGATGGAAAAAAACTGCTCCATTACCCTATTAACATCAACTTCTCTTAACTGCCCTTCAGTAGCAAACCCAAAACTTGTAAGGACATACACACATAATATTATAATTTTTTTCATAATTCCCACCTATGTAAAATAAGGGATGTAGAAGCAGCGGAAGGATCTAGTTCATTAAAAATGATCAAACTTAGCGTCGTAAGCTTCACCTAATACTTCTACCCCCTTAAAAGGGATTATAGTATTAATTTTATATAATTAACAATTAGTTTTTTTAATTAATTATATTATTAAATTAAGTTAATTACATTTAATTATATTATTTACAAAGACTTGCTTGAGGTCTCAGAAGAAAAACTTTTGCAAATAAATAGAATACCCGATATAGTTTTGGTTACTATTATAGGTCGTATTGGAGTTAAGAAATATGCCAACGATAAATCAATTGGTTAGAAGCGAAAGAAAACCAAAGAAAAAGAAAAGAAAATCGCCTGCATTGGATAAATGTCCTCAAAAAAGAGGGGTTTGCCTACAGGTAAAAACGAAAACACCTAAGAAACCAAACTCAGCTTTGAGAAAGGTAGCTTGGGTACGCCTGTCTAACAAGCAAGAGGTAATTGCTTATATTCCAGGAGAGGGACACAACCTTCAAGAGCACAGCATGGTGCTAGTTCGTGGAGGAAGGGTAAAAGATCTTCCGGGTGTGAGATACCATATTGTTAGAGGTGCGTTAGATTGCGCAGCGGTAAAAGACCGTAAGCAAAGCAGATCAAAATATGGGGCTAAACGCTCTAAATAAACCACATAAGGAATTGCGAATATGTCAAGAAGACGTCGTGCGGAAAAAAGAGTTATAGATCCTGATCCCGTTTACAACAGCGTGGTCTTAGAAAAGCTGATCAACATGGTAATGATTGGTGGAAAAAAATCTTTAGCAAGAAAGATTGTTTATGGAGCTGTAGAGAAGCTTGCTGAGCAATTAAAGTCAGAAAATCCATTAGAAGCTTTTGAACAAGCGTTAGAAAATGCAAAACCAACTCTAGAGGTTAAATCTAGAAGAATTGGTGGAGCTACTTACCAAGTACCTATTGAAATCCCTGAAAGAAGAAGAACTGCACTTGCCCTACGTTGGGTAATTTCTAATTCTAGGAATAAAGTAGGCCGCTCAATGCTTGAGGGATTAGCTCAAGAGCTTTACGATTGTTACAACAATCAAGGAACTACTATTAAGAAAAAAGATGAAACACACCGCATGGCGGAAGCAAACAAAGCATTTGCACACTATAAATGGTAAGGATATAGCACATGGGAAATCGACCAGAAACAGATGAACTAAAAAATGTACGTAACATTGGTATCATGGCTCACATTGATGCCGGAAAAACCACGACAACTGAAAGAATATTATTTTACTCTGGACGTCTTCATAGAATCGGTGAGGTTCATGAAGGTGCTGCAACTATGGACTGGATGGAGCAGGAAAAAGAACGTGGTATTACCATTACTTCTGCGGCTACTACAGTTTACTGGAAAGACTGCAAGATCAATATTATTGATACTCCAGGGCACGTAGACTTTACTGTAGAGGTTGAAAGATCTTTACGTGTATTAGATGGTTCAGTAGCTGTATTCTGTGCGGTAGCAGGTGTACAACCCCAATCAGAAACAGTATGGAGACAAGCAACGACATACGGAGTTCCTCGTATAGCATTTGTGAACAAAATGGATAGAACTGGAGCTGACTTCTTTAATTGTGTTGAAACAATGAAAGAAAAGCTTGGTGCAAACGCAATTCCTGTTCACTGCCCGATTGGAGCTGAGAGCGAATTTATTGGAATGGTTGACCTAGTAACTATGAAAGCTTATCTATTTAAAGATGAGACCATGGGTGCTGAGTACACTGTTGAAGAGATCCCAGCAGATCTAAAAGAAAAGTGCGAAGTTATGCGTTCTGAGCTTTTAGATGAGCTAGCTACTATTGATGAGTCTAACGAAGAGTTTATGATGAAGGTATTAGATGATCCTAATTCATTAACTGAAGATGAGATTCATGCAGTAATTAGAAAAGGAGTTTGTGAAAACAGATTCAATCCTGTTTTATGTGGTACAGCTTTCAAAAACAAAGGTGTGCAACAAATCTTAGACGCAGTAATCAAATGGATGCCTTCACCTCTAGATAGAGGAACTATTAAAGGTCTAGCAGTTGATTCTGACGATGAAATGGGATTAGAGCCTGACGACAACGCTCCACTATCTGCATTAGCATTTAAAGTGATGACTGACCCTTATGTAGGTCGTTTAACATTTATTCGTGTTTACAGTGGTACTTTAGAAAAAGGTGCAACACTAATGAACACAACAAAAGGTAAAAAAGAGCGTATCTCTAGACTACTAGAAATGCACTCAAACCAAAGAAAAGACCGTGATGAGTTTTTCACAGGTGATATCGCAGCTTGTATTGGACTAAAACATACAAGCACAGGAGATACTCTATGTTCGCAAGACAACCCTCTACTACTAGAGAAAATGGAGTTCCCAGAGCCGGTAATCTCTATGGCGATTGAGCCAAAATCAAAACCTGATAGAGAAAAACTATCTACAGCACTAAAAGCTCTTTCTGAAGAAGATCCGACGTTTAGAGTTTCTTCAAATGAAGACACTGGACAAACGATCATCGCTGGAATGGGAGAGCTACACTTAGAAGTACTTAAAGATAGAATGTTTAGAGAATTTAACGTTGAAGCTAACGTTGGTAACCCTCAAGTATCTTATAAAGAAGCGATCACAAAAGCTGGTGGAGCAGACACAAAGTTTGTAAAACAATCTGGTGGTCGTGGTCAGTATGCTCACGTTGTTGTTGAAATCGAACCCAATGAACCTGGAAAAGGAAATGAGGTTGTGAGCAAGATCGTTGGAGGAGCGATTCCAAAAGAATATATTCCTGCAACAATAAAAGGTATTGAAGAAGGGCTTGCTACTGGTATATTAGCTGGCTACAGCCTTGTAGACGTTAAGGTAAACATTGTATTCGGTTCTTACCATGATGTTGACTCTAACGAGATGGCGTTTAAGATCTGTGGATCGATGGCGTTAAAAGAAGCTGCACAAAAGTGTGCTCCTGTAATCTTAGAGCCTATCATGAAGGTTGTATGTACTACACCTGAAGAATACATGGGAGATATCATTGGAGATCTAAACAGAAGAAGAGGTCAGATTCAAGGACAAGAGACACAAAAAGGTGTTGTTACAATTGAGTCTAAAGTACCTTTATCTGAGATGTTTGGTTATTCAACACAACTAAGATCTCTATCATCAGGCCGTGCGGTCTATACAATGGAACCATCTACATTTGAGAAAGTTCCACAGAAATTACAAGAAGAAATTATGAAAAAATAGGACGTTATGGCAAAGCAAACTCCAACAAAGCAAAAAATACGCATACGTCTAAAGGCCTATGATCAAAGGCTTCTAGATAGAGCTACTTTGGATATTGTGGAAACAGCGAAAAGAACAGGTGCAAGAGTAATCGGCCCTATTCCTCTACCAACACGTAAAGAAATCTTTACAGTGTTACGCTCTCCACATGTTAACAGAAAAAGTAGAGAGCAATTTGAAAGACGTACACATTTACGTTTTTTAGAAATTCTAAACCCTACAGCAGATACTATCGACAAGTTAAAAGTACTTCCGGTAGCAGCTGGGGTTGACATCAAAATCAAAGCGGCTTAAAAGCCGTTTTGATTCCCTTCATTTTTAGATTGATAATCTAGACTATCATACATCCATCCAGGTGGATAAGTTTTCTCAACTCTTTTATGAGTTACAGTACCCTTTTTTACCGTAATGTAATAATTAACCTGCATAATTCTTCTTTTCGGTCCTTCAAATCTTTCAATATATTGATACTCTAAAGAACCATCTTTATGTTTACAAATGTCATAAGGCTTACCAGCCACTTCAACAAGTTGCTTTTCTGTCATTCCCATTGAAACATCAGAAAAAGCCATTTCATTCATTTGCTTTCTGGTTGTGCAGCTAAATAACAAACAGAAAGAAAGAAAAGCTAAACTTTTTTTCAATTTTCTTCTCCCTGTTCTTTATCTTTAAGCTCGATTTTATCTTGGGCTGCTTTTTCCCAAATTCTGCCTATGATTTTCGTTCTAAATTGATCTGAAGTCACATACTCTGCATGCATTCTATAGCCACCATCTTCTTCAATATGGTAAACTTCAAATCCTTCAAAGTTTAGGTCATTTTCCTGGAATTCCCAAGCAATCGTATTTTTATCAATGATTCCTGTACCTACAACTTTTTCAATATTGTGGTTGGTCATTTCAACAGAAAAACTTTCTTGGTGAATATTGAAAAATGTAAGTTCATTTTTCATATTTTCAGAAAGACCATCTATCTGAATTTCTTGAATACAAGAAATTCTTCCAGCACTATCTTTTTCTAAAACATTCCATGTAGTTTGAAAAAGAAGCTCTTCTTCAATCATGTTTAGTTGGATTTTACCTTCTCCGCACCAGTAACCTGGTTTTAATATAAACTTATGTAAACTATTCAAAACATAAACCTTCTGCTATAAATACTTTGTACAATACCTAAAGCAACCATTGTAGTTAATATCGAACTGCCACCATAAGTTAATAACACTAAGGGCACTCCAGTAATGGGTAAAAAACCACACATCATTGCTATATTTACGAGGATATGCATTGCAAGATAAATAGCAATACCTGATGCAAGATATCTTCCAAATCTATCCTTACAACTAAAGGCTGTTTGCATACAACAAAAAATCAGCCCAAAAAAAAGTGTCATTAAAACTCCTGCACCAACAAGCCCAAACTCTTCACAATAAGCTGCAAAGACAGAATCTGTATGGGACGCTGGTAAATACTTTCTTTTTGAAAACTCACTATTATGCCAGCCAACTCCAAATGTTTTTCCTAAGCAAATAGCTGATTGCGAAGCTTTCTGATGATAGGTATCAGGATTTAATCTTTCATACTGATAAGGTTTTAAAAACCTTAACATGACAGGTTTCATTTCTTGATGAGGCAAGATCCCTAAAAAAATCGTTGAGATAAAAACAAAACAAACTAAAGAAAAACTGACAATAGATTTCAAAATAAATCTATTCATACCCCCTAAATATCCCATAGATAGAAATATAGGCACCAATACAATTGCAGTCCCTAAGTCTGGTTGTTTTAAAATAAGTAAAAAAGGAATCCCCACAATGGTTAAAACACCTGCTGCTGTAGAAAATAAATGAGCAACCTCTGCTTTTTTTTCTAAATACCAAGCAAGAGTTAATAAAACTGCAAGTTTTGTTAATTCTGAAGGTTGAAAGTTCATGCCTATTACAGGAACACGAAACCACCTTTGCACATTCTGAATAGGATTTACAAGGTATAGACCAATAAGTAAAACAAGTGAAATCATGTATAATATCCATGTCCACTCTCTTAACTTTTGATAGTCAAACCCAGCAAAAAAAAGAAAAAGAACCCAACCAATAATGAAATTTTTGATCTGTCTTATAACCGTTGATGTAACAATAAGTTCATTTTCTGGATCAAAAGTCATTGATGAGATGATACATAGACTTATTAACATCAATGTAAAAACTATCAACACAATTTTAAAATCAATTCTGGTAAGGTATTTATGAGTCCACATAATTAAATTTTAAATCAAAAGGGGCAAATAGTGAAATACAAAATTATAACTTTAGACAAAGTTGATTCTACACAGACTTATGCTAAAACACATAAAGACGACTTTAAACCTGATGAAATTACTTTAATCACAGCTGAAGAACAAACAATAGGCTACGGAAGGCAGGGAAAAACATGGTACTCCCCTAACAGAAAGAATATTTATGCAACCTTCTGCTTTAAACTAGAAAAAGATCAAAATAATTTAACTGCTCTTTGCCACCTAATGACTCTATCTTTATGCACAGTATTATCAAACTACGATCTTTGCCCTCATATTAAATGGCCTAATGATGTTTTTCTTAGTGAAAAAAAGTTATCTGGAACTCTTTGTGAAACCGTTCAAGAAAAAGATCATATTGATACCTATTTAGGAATCGGAATCAACGTAAATATGACAACTGAAGATTTTGCTAAAATGGATCCACAAACAAATCCAACATCCCTCCATTTTGAAACAGGTAAAACTTTTGACAGGCAAAAGCTACTAGATGAGCTTCAAAAAACTTTCTTAGAAAACTTAACTGTTTTTAAAAAAGAAGGATTTTGTCCTTTTCACAATGAGTTTGATTCTCTTCTACTTTATAAGGGGCAAAAAGTTTGCGTAGACACTGGTAAAACACAAATAACAGGAACTCTTCATTCAACAACAGTTGACGGAGCGTTAAACTTATTTTTAGATACAAAAGATATGGCCTGTGTTACCTGCGGATCACTAAAAAAGCTTTAATTAACCTTCAAATGGATAGACTTTTAAACTCTTTTACTAAACTAGTGCTTTTAGTTTTTACTTTCCAAAGATAAAAAGCTTTTTCGTAAAAAACGTATACAGCATTAATCTCATATAAACCAAAATCCTTACCAGCTTTATTAATAACTCTTTTTAGTTTTTCACCTACTTCTTGATGATTTAGCTTTGTATTAGAAAAAGTTTTAGCTATTAGAGAATTCAAAGCTCTTGTTCTAGCATTACCTGAACGAAAGTTAAGATAAGCTTCAATTGTAAATTTGTTTGGAAATGAATATATATATTAGAGACGCTCAAAACAACCCTACTTTTTTTTCGCAAAAGTATAAAAACTCAACCTCTGTTAATCAATTAAAAAACGTTCTAAGCAACCAGTCAATAAGAATTGAAGTGATTAACTTTCTTTGATAAGATCTAGAAAATTTTTTTTGAGGGACATATGCGTTGGTTACTATTTTTTCCTGTATTTATTTTTTCAAGCACCATGAGTAGCTATTTTGACTTACAAAAAGACTACCCTACACTTTTTGAAAATCAAGCATCTAGTATAGAAAATGAAATTGAACTTATCTTAGATCCAGATCATATTCAATTAATTGAAAAAAACACAGCAGAACGACTTTTACAAAAAGGTATAAATCCAGAATTTTCTAAAGTGGGAATTGTAGCGGAAGATCAATACCTCTATTGGATACGTGACGCTGTAACCTTTCCTTCTGGTTTTGAAGGAACTTATGACAGAATACTTTGGAAAGCAAGTAAGAATAACACCCCTGGAGTAGCTGTTTTAATTGAGCTTCCAGATAACACCTTTGCTTTAAATATCAATTTTCGCCATGCAACTAGATCATGGGAATTAGAACTTCCTAGAGGTTTATCAAATAAAGGTGAATCTTTAACAGATACTGCTAAAAGAGAAGCAAAAGAAGAAACTGGTTATCTTATTGAAAACCCTGTTTTTCTTGGGTGGGTGAATCCAGACTCTGGAATATTAGCATCTTCAGTAGCTGTTTTTTATGCAAAAGCTGAGAATCAAATGAATAGTGAGCAAGAAGAAACAGAAGCGATTGAATCAATTGAAAAATTTACAAAAGATGAGATCTATAGACTCTTAGGAAAAGGTTTTTTTACAACTACAATAGCTGAAAATCATAAACAAGTTTTTGTAAGAGATTCATTTTTAACTTACGCTCTGTGCCTATATCAAGAAAAGATACAAAAAAACCGTTAAAATATTTCTTGCCATCAAAAACTTCTTTGATAACAATGTCGTGATCAAAATCAGGAGTTTTTATGGCAAGTACATCTTCTTTAACTTCATCAAATGCGGGATCCCTTAAACCTCTAAAAATCCCCTCAATGGATCCTTCTAGAAACCGAATTATGTCAGCTCCTTTAACTACGATTAATGAAGGGAGCTTTTCGAATCTCCCTACTGATACATAAAATTCAAACTATCCAATCAGGATTGTAAGAATAAACAGTGTACCAACAAGTAGACCAAGTAGTTCCTTTCTTGATAATAGTGGTAAAGAATCTAAGAAAACACCTGTTCGACCAAGAAGCTCTTCTGTAATTGAGAGAGTAATACACAAAGCAAAGCAACATTTATTTTCTGAACAAAACCAATGGAGCGATCTTCAAAAATTCTTTTCACATCGAAGAATGAAACACAAGAGATTCAAGACCACTAAAGAGGAAAATGCATATATACTAAAGCTTGCTAAAGAAAAACAAACAGCCGAAATTAGAACACAAGAACATCCAACCTTACATGCTCTGACCCTATCATGTAAATATACTCCCTATTTTCTAATAAAAATAAAAGAAGGATTAAAACCTTTCATACTCATTAAACAAATGTTACTTGAAGAAGGAGTAAAATTACATCTTGTAACAAACAAAGCAGAATATAGATCGATTACTGCCCAGCAATTAGTTAACCTTGACAGAAGAATAGAATTGGAAATCAATGAACTTGTGCTAAAAAAATGCCCTTTTCTTAAGAAAATAAAACCGGAATCTATGATTGAAAAAATAGATTTAAGAAATCTTGGCCTTACTAGAATTCCTAGTATTATCTTTGATTTTAAAGTAAGAATACTTCTTTTAGACAATAATAAGATCATTGTTTTACCAATGATTTTAAAAAGGTTTCAGACCTGCTTAGAAATATTATCGGTATCATATAATCGGATATCACAACTAGAAAGTTATTGGGAATTAAGAAAATTTACAAAGTTAACAACTCTACACTTAGCTGGAAATACTGAGCTTGTAACCCCATTGTGTCTTTTTGACTTTCTTCCTCCATCTTTATCTACATTTACTATACCCCTCGAATGGGCTAATAGAATAAACAGAAATGACGTTCCAGAAACTTACTCTACCTTTACATCAACAAACGTATGCACATATTCATGTGAAACTAAACAAAATAAATGATTGTTTTGTAAAACTGGGCAGCGCACTTACCTATTATCGATTATTAATAATAGGTAAGTTTTAATGGTGTTTAGTTGTCGTATGCGTAGATATCTTTAAGGCCACGATATTTTTCTTTATAATCAAGTCCATAGCCAATGACAAACTTATCTTCTATTTCAAAAAGAATATATTCTGGCTTATAACCTGTTGGGTGCTCCTTTCCTTTAGACAGTAAAACCAAGCTTTCTATCGACTTGGGATTTTTTTCTTTAAGCTTTTGTACAACAGAGTACATTGTATGACCAGTATCAAAAATATCATCTACAATTAATACATTTTTTCCTTCTATATCAAGCTTTTCTAGTCTATCTATGTAAAGGTTTCCTGGTGTCATACCATTTTCTCCATAGCTAGAGCAGCAAATGTAGTCTATTTTTGCATCCGTATTCAATTCTTTTAGTAGATCTGATGCAACACATAAAGCTCCTTTCATAATGAGTATAATTGTAAGCTCTTGTTCTTGATATTTTTGATCTATGCTGCTTGCTGTGTTTTTTATAGCGTCTGTAATTTCACTTTGTTTTATCAAAACAAAAAATCGTCTAATGATATTTCTGAAAAAACTGTAGCTGATAAAATGATTGTTAAAAAAAAGGAAAATTTCTTCATTTAATACCTCCGGTTCATTGAAAAAATGTCGAATGGTATCGGAAAAAAATTATAAAAAAAAGGTTTTTTTACGTAGTTAACTGGTCTAAATTTGGAGTCACTGTAAGATCGGAAAATATTCTTTTTTGTAAAATTCCTTGTATTGCTGAAAGTGTAGAGCCTGTAGAAGCATGACAAGAAGTACAATTACCCTCATAAGCAATCATCACTTCATTACCAATTAAATCAGTTACTTTTACTCCCCCTGCATCTAATTCAATGTAGGGTTGGATTTCTTTTTCAACGACTTCTCTGATAAGTGCAAGCTTTTGATCTTTTTCAAAAGCTTCAAAGTTTTCAACTCCCCCTTCAGGAATGTCACCAAAAGAAATTGGTGTAGCAACGTATTCCCTTGCAAAAGGTATGTCTAAACACTGATGTACTGCATCATCAACTGCAGAAATAATCATATTTAAATACTCATCTGATGAAGATGGAAATGCTTTTTTCTGTTTTTGATCTCTAACTTCTTTATCTATTAAGTCAGCTGAAATTCTTGATGCTTGATCATAGTTTTTATGAATTACTAAGGAAGAAATAATATCTCCAGCTCCAATTAAAGCAGAAGGGCCAAACACTTGAAATTTTGCATCTGAAATCACACCATCAGATTCATCAACCAACCAGTAAAGAGTGATTAATTGACCATCTTTTATTGATCCATCTGATCCAGTTACAAGACGTAAATTCTTTTCTTGAGCTTCTCGAGAAAGAAAAAAACCTCGATAACGGGGGTTATCAATCTTTTGTTTTAATTTTTTCGAAAAAAGCTGCCAAGGATATGCTTCGTACATTTTCTTACTTAATTTTTGTCTGATTATACCAAAAATCTTTCCTATAGAAAAGCTTTATCAGATTGTCACTAACTAATCTTTTTGCTAGTGTAATAAAAAATATTATATGAGCTAAGAGTGGCTAAAAAAATAACTATTATCATTCTTAACTGGAACCTTCCAGATGACACCTTAGAATGTTTAGAATCTGTACATAAGATTGATTACCCTAACTTTGATGTTATTGTTGTAGATAATGCCTCAACCGACGACTCTGTAGAGAAAATAAAAAAAGCTTATCCTAATATTACTCTTATTGAAAATAAAGAAAACCTTGGCTTTGCTGAAGGTAATAATGTAGCCCTTAGATATGCGCTTAACAAAAAAGACTCTGATTACTTTTTTTTGTTAAACAACGACTGTATTGTTGATAAGCATGTATTTACCTATCTTATCAATGCAACTGAAAAGTTTCCAAATGGAGGCGTTTTTGGGCCAAAAATTTTATACTATGATGATCCATTTACAATTCAAGCAGGCAGCTCTTCTTGGTGTAATACATCTATGATGCCAAAACCGTTAGAACCACCTCGTACACCTGATTTTTTAACGAAGCAAGTCAATATTTGCCCTACATTTTTTGCAAATGGCGCTAGTATTCTAATTTCAAAAAAAGCTTTACAAAAAGCGGGGTTATTTGATTCTAGATATTATCTTTATTGGGAAGAAATAGACCTTTGCGAAAGAATCAGGCAAAGTGGCTTTGAGATATACTATGTTCCTAAAGGAAGAACCTGGCATAAAGTTTCTAAAACCTCAAAGAAAAAAGGTCTTTCTATAAAGTTTTACTACACTTATAGAAATAGGTTTTTATATATAAAAAAACACCTTTCATTTCGAAACAAGTTCTATTTTTTCTTCTGGCGTTTACCAGTAGAGCTATTTTCTATGAGTAGATTAAAAAAAATTGAAAAGCAGTATTATAAGAACTATTTGTTAGGTCTTTTTCACCATCTTAAAGGACGCTATGGACCCTTAGAAAAAAAGAACTAAAGTCGCTATAAACAGTAAAGCAGCCCCCATTACTTTCATAATGCCCTTTTGAAAGCGTAAAAACACTGGCAAGAGGGTTTGATGTGTAATGATATAAGAAAGAAATGAAAACCAAGATAGAGTGATCATTACTATGATCGCTGTATAAAGAAAAAATAGGTCATTACAAGAAAACATCTGAGAAAAAATACTCAAGAAAAAAAGTGAGGCTTTTGGGTTTAACATATTTGTTAAAAACCCAGTAATAAACGCACGATTACTCGATTCTACTCTTAAGTTTGCCGAGCTGTTTTTTGAAAAAAGAAGTTTTATCCCGATGTATGAAAGATAGATAGCTCCAACTATTTGAATGGATCTAAATAGTATTTTTGATTCTTGCAAAACAAAAGCAAGACCAAAAAATGTATAAGCTATATGAATTAATATCGCTAAACTAATTCCTAGTGATGCTAGAAGAGCTTTTTTTCTTGATCCAGCAAGAGCATAAGAAGTTACAATTGCAAAATCGGGACCTGGACTCATTGCTCCTATAAGAGCAATTAACGATAACGAAAAGATTTCCATTACAGATCTATGCTCACTTCAAAAAGAAGTTTTACTTCATCAATGATGATATTAGCTGCCTTTGTGATTTCGTCAATGGTATTATAACGGGAAAAAGCAAAACTTAGACTAGAATGTTTGTATTTATCCATTCCAGATTTTTCTAAGACTGTAAATAAAGGTTGGTTTACTCCCCCACCAAAAGTAGCAAATAGACCCTTTTTATTTAGCTTGTATAAAAGCGCTTCTGCATGAATTTTTGGAAAGTAAATTACAGATACATTAGGTAATGTTAATGAATCTTTAAAAAGAACTTCTACCCCTTCAAGACCTTCTGTAATCTTTTTTTCAAACTCTTTTTTTAAACGAGTCACTTCTAAAGCCATCTTCTCTACAAAAAGCTCTGTTTGTTTTACTGCTAAACTAAAAGCTTTTGCAAAGTGTGGATCTTGTGACCATAAAGGAACATTTGTTAAATCACTCTGAGAGAAAAAATCTTTCCTTTTTGTTAGTAGACAAGCCCCTTTAGGACCATGAATCAAATGAGATGAAAGAGTAATAAAATCAACAGGTAACGATTCAAAATCTATAAAGATTTTTCCCAGTACATATGATAAATCTAAATGTAACTTCACTCCATTATCTTTACAAATTTTACCAATTTGATTGATTGGATAAATCGTTCCAGTAAGTCCATTTGCATAAGATATTGAGAAAAAGCAAGTTTTTGGATTTATAGCTTTTTGCAAAGATTCTAAATCTACATTCCCTTTCTTATCTAGTGATATAAGCTTGACTTCACAACCTAGCTGTTTTAGCTTTTCTGCTGCGTAAAACATGGGCGCATCTTCAGTCTCTAAAAGAAGTATCTGATTTTTTCCTGTTTCAGAAATTTCATTAAAATATAGAGCAAAAAAAAGCCGATCTATAGCTTCTTGCCAAGAGGGAAAAAAATATGTATTTTCCTTTTTTCTAAAATGTAGACTCTCTAAAGCATCTTCTAGTAAATTTAGAGTTTTAGCACCTAACTTATGTGGGCAGTGAGGTGAATAATATGCATCTTTATCCTGTAAAAACTCTAATACAGCTTTGCAAGGATGAGTAGATGTATGATTGTCTAAATTAATGTTCATTGTTTTATAAAAGATCCTTTTTCATACTCATAAATAATAGGTTTTCCAGTAGGAACTTCTAGTTTAACAACTTGATCTTTATCTAAGCTATCTAAAAACATGATAATAGAACGAAGAGAGTTCCCATGTGCAGAAATTAAAATATTTTTTCCTTTTTCAAGTTCAGTTATAATATTTTCTTTGAAATATGGAAGAACTCTATCTGCGGTATCTTTTAATGACTCTCCATTTGGAGGAGCTACATCAAAACTTCTTCTCCATATATGTACTTGCTCATCTCCATACTGATCTCTCATTTCCTGCTTGTTTTGACCCTGTAGATCACCGTACATTCTTTCATTAAGCTGCCAGGCTGCAATTGTTGGAATCGTTTGCTCTTTTGCTTTTACTCCCGTGATTTTAGCCCATTTCTCCTCTTTAGAGCCCTTTTCATGCATTTGAATAGGGATTTTCCCAGAATGATGATGTAACATTGCCAATTGAGCTGTTGCTTGAGCTCTTATGAGCGCAGAGACAAAAATAAGATCAATAGGAATGTCAGAAATATCTTTACCAGCTTCGATTGCTTCATTTACCCCTTTTTCAGAAAGAGGTACATCTACCCAACCTGTAAAAATATTTCTTTCATTCCACAGTGATTTACCGTGTCTCATTAAAATCAATTTTGTTTTATTTGTCATAAGTAACCTAATTTAGCGATATTTTCCAATAAATTGAGTATTTTATCTATCTTCTTTTTACAAAAATTCTTAATTTCTCTACCATTTTTTTATATTAATGAGGATTTATGGAAAAAAACAGGTTAAGTAAAATTTTAGCAGCCTCTGGGGTTGCCTCTAGAAGAAAATGTGAAGAATTAATCTTTAACGGAAAAGTGTCTGTGGATGATGAAACCGTATTAGTTCCACAAACTTTTGTTGATCCTCACTGTCAAAAAATTACTGTAAACGGACAAAATATCAAGTTTGAAGAAAAAGTTTACATCATGCTAAACAAACCTCGTGGCTATACTTGCACTCACTTAAAAAAAGAGAGAAAAAAAATAGTTTACGATCTTTTAAAAGGATTTAAAGAAAGACTTTTTTCTATTGGAAGACTTGATAGAGATACATCTGGCCTGCTTTTATTTACCAATGATGGTCATTTTGCAAATCAGATAATCCACCCAAGCTCTAATATAACAAAAGAGTACCTAATTAAAACAAAAGAACAAATTACAGATGAGAACCTAAAAACTATTTCAAAAGGCGTTTGGATCGAAGACCGTATTGTTCGCCCGTGTAAAGTTCGAAAAGTAAGAAAAGAGACATTAAAAATAGGCGTTAAAGAAGGTAAAAAGCACGAAGTACGTCTATTAATCTTAAAAGCTGGTCTAACTTTAGTAGAGTTAAAAAGAATTCGTATTGGTGGGCTTGTACTATCTGATTTAGAAGAAGGTGAATACAGACCTCTTACTGAGAAAGATAAAGCTCAGCTGTTTAGTAGTTAACTACTAAGCCAAAGTGGAACATATAGTCTCTACTATTGAATCTTTCATCGTGTAATTGAAAGCCAAAATCCCCTCTCATGTAGACCCATTTGTCAAAGTAATACCTTAATCCGGGACCTATACTTAAAAGAGTGTAACTATCTTGTTCACCTGTTAAGATTTTATGGTTATATCCATAACCTAGATCAAAAAAGGCTAAGAAAATAAGACCTTCATCTACACATCTAGAAGCATCAAATCTTGAAAAGAGTTTTATCCTAGGTGATTTTAGATCTAGGTTCATTACAAATGCATTATCAACATTGATTTGTCTTTCTTGATATCCTCTAACACTATTGTACCCACCTAATCCTATTTGTTCAGAAGCTAAAAGGTTTTCACTTGCAAGCTGCCATCTAAAAATAGGTTCAAAAGTCATGCAATAAGGAAGTCTAAAGACAGGGCTATAACATGCTCTACCATAGACATAAGTGTTACTTGCATCATACCTTAAAGAACAAAAGTCACTATCTGAAGAATCTGGTAAATAGGTAAATGGAGAAAAGAAAAACTCAAAGGTTAGTGCATGCTTACCATAACAACCATCTAACCCCATATTATAACCTAACATAAACTGGGTAAGGTTTACTGATCTTCCAATAAAAGGGATGCTATCTAAGGTTAAGCTTGTATCTGTATGCTTAAAGTCATAACCAAATACAAACTCTTGCAAAAGATCTTTAATGCAATAAACAGGCATTTCATAGCGTAAAGAAGCTTGAACACTTAAGCCATGAGTTTTAATAATTGTACTAGGATCAGCACTATCAATGTTTAATAAAGCATTTTTATTATCATTTACCTGTATTGCTTGAACTTCAGATAAACCACCGTATAAAGTTAGTGTATCTCTATTTGGCAAGGGAGCTGTATAACTAAATGAATGAGCCCAGTAGTCACTGTATTCAGAACCAAGAGTAAATTGATAAGAAAAAAGATGGCCTCTATTAAATAAATTTCCATAGTTAAAACCAAAAAACCATCTGTTGTGTCCAGTAAGATCTAAACCTGTATTTTCAACACCACCAAAAACTCTCCATGGAGCTTGATCACAAGTTCTAAGTTCAATATCAGTATATTCAGGATCTATAGAAGGAACAAAAACTGCATCTACTTGCCTAAAAGGGTTTTTATTAATCCAATCAAGATCTTTCACTAGACAAGATAGATTGATTGGTCCTTTTGGTTGTAAACAAACTTGAGAAATCAAACACTTATCTGAAAAGTGACAATTACCAACAGCTCTAATTTCCCCTAATTTACTTTCTAATACAACGATCTGCAGTGATCTTTGTGTGATATTTTGTTTTGGTATTATGACTTTTACAAACGGTCGTGAGCAGTTTTGGTAGTAACACAAAATTTCTTGTTTGATTTCAACCAAAAGAGCTTTACTTAAAGGCTTTCCTAAAAAACAGCTAAGTAGCTTTTTAAATTCTTTTGGACAAGGAACATTTAGATCTCCAATATCCACTCCCCTAAAAGAGACATCATCAACCTTGGATGTATCTGAAACAATCTTAATTCCTCTAATTCTTCGAGAAGTTAAATTATGATTGTCTTTATTAACTTGAATTTCACTAATTGGTCCAAAATCAGAAATCAACCAATCTAAATCTTGAGAAAATAGGTTAAAAGAAAAGCTTACTAAAAAAAATAAATATTTCATTACATATTCAAGTTTGTACTTTAACAATACTCAATCATCAAGTTTTTTTGCAAAAATCCATAAGATTTTGATCATACGAATAAAGAAAAAAAAAACAAATGATTTCTATTACAAAAACGCAATCATCGCTTATACTAAAAGAAAAGGCCTTGTTATGTTAACAATTGCAAAACTTTTTGGAAAAAGTCCTTTTTCCCCTTTAATTACACACATGAAAAAAGTGGTTACATGTGTTAATGAACTTCCCCTACTCTTAGAAGCTATAGAAAAAGATGACAGCAAAGCTGTTGAAAACCTTGTCAAACATATTTCTAAGCTTGAACATGAAGCTGATCTTACAAAAAATGATATTCGAAACCACCTACCTAAAAGCATCTTTTTACCAATTGACAGGTCTCATCTATTAGAAATTCTTTCACTACAAGACTCTTTAGCTGACCAAGCTGAAGATATCACTGTAGTGGCTACCCTTCACTCATTAAAAGACTTTGGAAAGTTGAAAGATGACTTTACTTTGTTTTTTAACGAAAACATTGCTTCTGTGAATATGGTTCACGATGTAATTAAAGAAATCAATGATCTTATTGAAACTTCTTTTGGTGGAATTGAAGCTCAAAAAGTCAAAGAAATGGTTGATGCTATAAGTTTAAAAGAGCATGAGATTGATAAACTTCAATATGCTTTTTTAAAGAAAATCTATTCTATGGGTTCATCATTAGACCATGTATCTTTTCACCATTGGATTTCTTTAATTAAAGAAATTGGTGAGCTTTCAAATATTGCAGAAAAACTTGGTAACCGCATTCGTATGGTTTTAGAAATCAAATGACAATAGAAACAGTCCTTCTCGTCTCAACATTAATCATTGGCTTTTACATGGCTTGGAATATTGGAGCTAATGATGTTGCCAATGCCATGGGAACAAGTGTTGGCTCAAAAGCCTTAACAATGAAGCAAGCTGTGATTTTAGCAGCTATTTTAGAGTTTTCAGGAGCTTTTTTTGTTGGTTCTGAGGTTTCTGAAACAGTACAAAAAGGAATTGTTTCTCCAGAGGCTTTTACCCATGACCCTATGATTTTTGCTGTAGGTATGATGGGAGCATTGCTTGCAACGGGAGTTTGGCTCCAGCTAGCTTCTTATTATCGACTACCAGTATCAACAACACATGCTATTATTGGTGCTGTTGTTGGATTTGGAGTAGTAGTTGGAGGGATTTATTCTGTTGATTGGCCTCAACTTGCAATTATTTCTGTTAGTTGGGTTATCTCTCCTGTATTAAGTGGAATTCTTTCATTTATTTTGTTTTCTTACTTACAGAAAAACATTCTTTTTGCTTTTCATCCCTTGCAAGCAACAAAGAAAATAGCCCCTCTTTTTGTATTTTTTACACTTTTTATTTTAACTTTAGCTTTAATATATGATGGGCTAGAACATTTAAATCTTGATTTTTCTATTGCAACATCATGCTTAATCGCCTCAGTAGTTGGGAGCATTGCTGCTCTTGTTTGCTTTTTACTAATAAGAAACATTCCAATCACTCCATTTCAAACAACTGTTGGCGCGCAACCTCAGCATGTAATTAGTATTGAAAAGGCGATTAAACACGTTCAAAGAGTAAAGCTTTCATCTAAAGAAGATGTAAGGGATAAAACGTCAGCAGTATTAAAGGATTTAGAAAATCTAAATGAGTCTCTTAGAGAAAAAACAAAGTTTTCTTTAAGAACAACTGCATTTCAAGAAGTGGAAAAAATCTTTGTTTATTTACAAATTCTTTCAGCTGCTCTTGTTGCATTTGGTCATGGTGCAAACGATGTTGCCAATGCCATAGGACCGGTAGCTGCGGTAGCTGCTATTGTAAAATCACACACGTTTGTAGAGCAAACTCAAATCCCTCTTTGGCTTCTAGCTTTAGGTGGAGGTGGTATTGTTGTAGGTCTTGCCACTTGGGGTTGGAGAGTAATAGAAACCATCGGCAAGAAAATCACCCACTTAACCCCTACTAGAGGATTTTGTGCAGAATTTGGGGCTGCTACTACAATATTATTTGCTTCAAAATTAGGAATCCCCATTTCTACAACTCACTGTCTTGTTGGAGCTGTTTTAGGAGTAGGACTTGCAAGAGGGTTAACCGCTTTAAACTTACGTACATTAAAAGATATTGTACTTACCTGGGTTGTAACCATTCCAGTTTGTGGAGTGATTAGTATCGTAGTATTTTATCTACTAAGACTCATATTCCAAATTTAAGATTATTTCTGGTCATATTTCAGGGTTAGTACGCAAATTATGGAGCTTTAAATTTTGTTATCTAAAACTCCATCTTATACTAAAGGACTAAGCTTTCGGATCTTCAGTGATTGTATACTCAGTTACCAAGCCATGATGATCTGAAAGGATTTCTTTAGTATTCATCGTTTCTTCATTGTAAGCTTTTAAAAGGACTGCTGGTTTAAATTGGATGTTATCACTAACTTTTTCAATAACATTTCCATCAGTAGTTACAGCTTTAAATACAGAGTTGTAGTCGATTATACCTTCATCTTCCGCTTCTGTATTATTGATATCCTTCCATTTAGCAATAAACTTATTTGTACAGGTAGATTCAGGACCTTTGTATGTGTGATTTAAGTGCTTTGCAAACCAAGTTGCTTCTTCATCACTCCCTAATTCTAAATTCATATCACCACAGTATACAGTTGGTAGTGAAAATTTACTTCTTGCTATGCTATCTTTCACCTGTTCATTTTGCTTAAATCTCATCTTTTGAGCTTCTTTTACTTGTTGTTTGTTTGTTGCTTTAGCACTTGCTACTGGAGAGTGAATTAAATGAGTTCCGATGATTCTAAAAAATGGTTTATCATCGTTTGGAGATTGTTTTAACTGCAGAGTTGCAAATCCTCTGTTTAGTTTCCAGTCATTTGTACTAAACGCTTCTCTTTGAAAAGAGTAAGGAGCTCCTTTTGTAATTACCATAACTCCCCCTCTATTTCCTAAAGCTACATCAGCTCCTAGTTGGGTAAAGAAATGAGCATAATGATTTTTTAATCTATCTATGATCATCTCTTCTAAAGCTGTATCATAAATCTCATTAAAAACAATGACATCTGGATCTTTCTCTAAAACTTTTTTTATAATCTCATCTATTCTAGATCTAAAGTGACTAGCTCCTCCATTAGTGTAATTATAACCACCTGAAGGACCTAAAATATTCCATGATAAAACTTTTACTTTACCGTTTTCAAAAGATTTTTCAGGTGCATTACCACGAACATGAGTAAAACCATCTTTCTGTACTGAATATCCAATAACCTTTAGTAACTTTCCTGTTGTACCCCATGCTAAAACCCCTCCTAGAACAGCTAAGGGATTTGCATAAATCGAAGCTAAAGCTCCTAGACCACAAACAGCTACCAATGAACGAAAAGCAGCTTCCTGTGTTTTAGTAGCCATGTAATCCCATTCATTTGCTACAAGCTGACTTGTGCACCTTGTATAAAGCTCTGAGGCATAGCAAAAAGGTTCCATAAATGCTGAAGAACCTTTCAAAAGATTTCTATCTAGATGGTCTGTTTTTTCAAACCTTCCACTATCCGAATATACAGGACTAATTCCACTCATAATTAACACCTAATTGATAATTTTAGAAAAAGATTACAAAAAAACTTAATTAAAAGTAATATAATATATATTTTATTATCTTTTTGATTCTAAGTATGACCAACTATCATCCGGCACATTAACTCCGAATATAGAAACTACTTCTGCAGCAACTTCTTTGGCAAACTCAATGCATTTTTCTAATGGCTCACGTCTTAGATAAGCATCAATAAATCCGCAAGAAAAAAGATCTCCCGCGCCTGTGGTGTCTTTAGGAAGGATTTTTTTTGCTTTATAGTGAAAAGTTTTCCCTCTTGACGAAACAATCCCACCTTTTTCTGACCTTGTAACAATAGCAATATCACAAAGTTTTGCAAGTTCTTCGCATGTTTGTTCTAAAGAGTCTGCTTTTATAATTTCTTTTGCTTCAAGTTCATTGCAAAAAACGATATCGGCATACTTTTTAATTAGTTCTAAAAACTGCTGTTTAAATTCTTTTGCAAGGTATGCGCAGGCTAAATCAATAGAGATGATTGCATGATTTTTCTTAGCAAGTGATAAAGCTTCTTTTGCTACTTGATAATTTCTTATTTGATAACCTTCTAAATGAAAAAATTTAAGCTTTTCAAAATCTTTTTCACGAAGTAGATTTGTGGATAAAAATTTTGATGCTCCAATGTATGTAAGCATAGTTCTTTCTTTATCAGGAGTAACAAATACAAGAGTTTGAGAAGTAGGATAGTTTTCAACATTATGAACAAAATCAATGTTCTGTTCTTTTAAGTCTGTGCACACTCTTGCTCCAAGAAAATCTGTTCCAATGGTGCCAATTATGACACAACGATTTCCTAGTTTAGCAAGCCCCTTTACTACATTGATTGATGATCCTGATAACTCAACTTCACTATTTTCAAAATACTTTGGCAAAAGAGATTTTAAAGAGCTGTGATCTATAATTGAGCTATGTCCTTTACCTATTGGTAGTTTTTCTACAATGGCATCTTCTACATATACACTTCTATTGTAAATAGGATCTGCAAGAACCATTACATCGTAAGAATATAAAAAATTTGAGATAAGTAAAATAAATAGGTAGATCACTTTAAGCATTCCTTTTTGTTACAAGTTTTAAAGGGGATAATGAGGCGTAGAAACCCCACTTTCTACAAGTGTATATTTTTTTAGAATTATGCATAGAAAAAAAACTATACATCGGTTAAAAACCTAAAAGGATGGACAAAAACAAGGAAAAAATATGTTCAAAGAAGCTTTTACTTTTGATGATGTAGCACTAATCCCCCAGTTTAATAACATAGCTTCTAGAACAGAACCTTCTTTAGAAACCTGGCTAACAAAAAACAAAAAGATCGGCATTCCAGTAATTGCATCTAATATGGATACAGTGATCAATAGTGAGCTAGCTGATATCTTAATAAAAAATGGCTCTGTACCTGTATTTCATCGCTTTTGTTCTTTTGAAGAACAAAAAAAATGGGTACAAACTTATAGAGAAAATACATTTATTTCTTGTGGCATTAATTATCTAGATCAAATTAAAGAGCTATTAGATCTTGGTGCAAAAGGTGTATGTATAGATGTTGCTCATGGTCATTCATTAAAAATGTTTTCTCTTATTGAGCAGATTAAAAAATCACACCCATCGACTGAAATCATCGCAGGAAATGTTTGTACACCAATTGCTTATCAAGATCTTGCAAATGCGGGAGCTGATGCAATTAAGGTGGGTATTGGCCCTGGAGCTGCTTGTACAACAAGAATGGTTACAGGTTTTGGTATTCCACAATTTTCTGCAATTTATGAATGTGCAAAAATTGCACAAAAACTTCGTGTACCACTTATTGCAGATGGTGGAATTCGCTCTAGTAGAGATATGGTTCTAGCTCTTGCCGCAGGAGCAAACTCTGTAATGATTGGAAAACTTTTTGCACTTTGTAAAGAAAGTGCAGCAGAAAAAAAAGTTGTCGAAAACAAAATGTATGCAAAATACCGCGGACAAGCAAGTGAAGACTTTCAAACTGAATTTTATGGTGGTCTTAAAGAAAAAACGGTTGCAGAGGGTGTTGATTTTTGGACTCCAGTAGAAAAAAGTGCTCAAGATCTTATTGATGAGTTTTTAGGAGGAGTTCGAAGTGGCATGACTTATGGCGGAGCTCGTAATATTAAAGAACTTCAAAGAAAAGCAGAGTTTGTGAGAGTAACTAGTAATTACTTATCAGAAAGTAAACCAAGAAAATCTAACCTGAATATGACCCATTCTGAATTTTTAAGTAAGGCGCTAACAACTTAACTTTCCTTTTAATTTTTTTTTAGTTATCTATCAAAAAAAACAAGTGTGCGCTTTGGAAGGATCAGATTCAGAAAAAATAAATTCTATTGTTCAAAAAATAAAACACTTTCTAATTACAAATGTTGGAAAGACTTCGGATCAAGCATCGATGGAAGAGTTTTATTTTGCATTTATATCTTCTTTGAGAGAAGAGATCATGATCAATTGGACTGCAAGTAGACAAACGTGGGATGAAAAACAAGCACGTATGCTCTACTATCTTTCTATGGAATATTTGCCTGGTAGATACTTAGGAAATAATATTTCAAATGTTGGTGTTACAGATCTAATTAAGCAAGTGATCAAAAATTGCGATCGCAATTTTCAAGATCTTATTTATTGTGAAAGTGACCCTGGACTTGGAAATGGTGGTCTTGGAAGATTAGCTGCTTGCTTTTTAGATTCTTTATCTACTTTACACTATCCTTACTATGCGTACGGCCTTCGTTATCAATATGGTATTTTTGAACAAGAAATATGGAATGGGGTTCAGGTTGAAAAACCTGATTGTTGGTTACTAAACCAAAACCCTTGGGAATTTAGAAAAGATGCAGAAGCAATCTATGTACATATGGCAGGAAGAGCTGTAGAGGCTAAAAATAGCCTAGGAGAAGATGCTTACCTTTTAGAAGAGTATGAAGAAGTAAGATCGCTCCCTTATGACACACCAATCATTGGTTTTTCTCATGAGGGCTCTTTTTCAGTAGGAACTTTAAGACTTTGGTCTACAAAAGAATCTCCTAGAAACTTTGAACTACAGAAATATAATGCAGGTTTTATTGATCAAGCTGCTGAAAACACCACTTTAACAGATGTATTGTACCCTAACGATCACCATGAAACAGGAAAAAGAATTAGATTAAAGCAGGAGTTTTTACTTGTAAGCTCTTCTATCCAAGATATTATTTCTAGACATGTAAGAAATTATGGTGATTTAACACTCTTTAAAGAAAAAGTTCGTATTCAGATTAATGACACTCATCCAGCTCTTGTGGTAGTTGAACTCATGCGAAGACTTTTAAAATACTTTGATTTTTCTTGGAATGATGCATGGGAAACCACGCAAATGGTGTGTAGTTACACAAATCATACTGTTTTAAAAGAAGCATTAGAAGAGTGGAACGAATACCGAATAGAAGAACTACTACCTAGACAGTATCGCTTAATTCAAGAAATCAACAGAAAATTTTTAGATACTATTGATGATCCTAAAAAGAAAGAAAGCTTATCTATCATTCAAGATGGTCAAATCAAAATGGCCTACTTGAGTATTTTGGGATCTCATAAGGTTAACGGAGTTGCAAAACTACACTCTGAGATTTTAAAAGAAAGTGTCTTCAAAGACTTTTATGAGCTTTTCCCAGATAAATTTACTAATGTAACAAACGGCGTTACACAAAGAAGATGGCTTTGTTATTGTAACCCCAAGCTTTCTAATTTAATTTCTGAATGTATCGGTGATAGTTGGAAAACACATTTTTCAGAAATCAAAAAATTTGCAGAATTTGCCTCTAAAAAAGAGATTCAAGATAAGTTTTTGGACATCAAAAAAGAAAATAAAAAACACTTATTTGATTTTTTGATCAAAATAAACCCTATTAGAGATCCAAAAGGAAGAGTTTTAGCTCATAGTAAAACCTTAGAAGATGACAATATACTTGTAGATCTTCAGATAAAAAGAATCCACGAATATAAAAGACCATTATTAAATATTTTAAGAACAATCATTCTCTACTTTGATCTTAAAGAAAACAAAGATGCTACTTCTATTAAACGCATGTCTATTATTGGGGGAAAAGCTGCTCCTGGATATGCAATGGCAAAAAAAATCATCCGTCTGATTTTTTGTGTTTCAAGAAAAATTGAACAAGAGAAAAATGTATCTGATAAATTGTCATTAACCTTTATAGAAAACTACAATGTTTCAAAAGCTGAAATCTTAATTCCTGCAGCTGATTTATCAGAGCAAATTTCCACTGCAGGGATGGAAGCATCTGGAACTGGAAACATGAAATTTGCTATGAATGGAGCGCTTACTATTGGAACTGATGATGGCGCAAATATTGAAATGCGACAAGCTGTCACAGACCAATGGTGGCCATTTTTATTTGGTTCTTCATCTGAAGAAATATCTAAACTAAAACAAAATAGCTCTTATAACCCTAAAAAGATTTATGAAGAAAACCCTCGTATCAAACAAGCATTAGACTCCTTAAAAGATGGATACTTTGCTGAAACAGATGAGGAAAAAGAGGACTTTTTAGAAATATACAACAGACTTATTGAAGATCATCCTCATAACAAAGCTGACCCATTTTTTGTATTGTTAGACTTAGAAGATTACTTAAAAACACAAGAAAAAGCAGAAGAACTTTTTTCAGATCCTTATAAATGGGCAGAATATGCAATTAATAACATTGCAGGAATGGGAAACTTTTCTACCGATTATTCTATTGATTGCTATGCAAAAAACATCTGGGGACTAGAACCTTGCCCTCCAGATAAAGCTATTTTACAAAAAGTTAGAGATGAATATTCTGAGCATGATCGCTGTAGAATCGTTTAGATTATTCAAGACCCCACTTTTCTTTTAACTCTTTTAGTTTTCCATTTTTTACAAGCTTTGCAAGAGCTCTATCAAAGTAGTCTTGAAGATCTTGATTGCTAGTTGTGATTAACCTAATCCCTTCATTTGTCAACGGAGGAGAAACGATTCGTAGGTTTTCAGAAAATAAATCTCTAATATAACTTTGAGCAACAACGTAAGGCAAAAGCGCTCCATTTGCTTGTCCATCTTCAACTTGATTTAATGCTTCAGCAACAGATGAAGCTTTACGAACAATGATTTTTGTATAACCTTGTAAACTTTGCCCTCCACCAGCTCCTTCAACAATAACAATGGTTCTACCATCTAAATCCTTAAGCGAGTTTGCTGGACTTTTCTTTGTTAATACTAGGATCGGTCCTGTTGGAATAATTGCTTCTGAAAATGAATACCTGTTTCTATTTATTAGATCAGGAGTCATCGAAGAAAATATTCCATCATATCTTTCTAAAGTTAAGTTGTCATAAATGGTGTCCCAATTAGCTCTGATTTTTTCAAATGATATATTTTCTGTTTCAGAAACTAACATTAAAAGCTCATCTAAATATGCATTAACCGCGCCTTGTTTTGCTCCAAGGTTTAAAGGGTAAAACTGAGGATCAACACCAATCTGATAAATTTTTCTATCAAAAGTTCCACATGAAGATAAAATAAAAAGAAAGCTAAAGAGAATTGTTTTAAGTTTCATACATAATCCTTTTCTACTATTTTTGATCAATCTGCAAAAAAGATCCAATGGTTTTTTTTGACAAAACTGTTATAAATAAGACCTTTGATCAGAAAGAATTTTGACAATGAGAAAAACAAAAAACTTTATTAAGCTTTTTTTTATTCACCTACTGTTGTTTTTATATAAGCCATTTAAAAAAAAGCCTCAAAAATCTAATCGATATCTTTTTATTTCAACAACCGGATTAGGTGATACACTCTGGGCAACCCCTGCGATTAAAGCTGTTAAAGAAAAAAATCCTAATAGTAATGTATGGGTTCTCACCCATTCTATTGGAAAAGACATCCTTAATCATAGCCCTTATATTGATAAAATCATTGTTTGGAAAAAACCATTTATTTTTCATTTTTTTTCCCTTTTATCACTCTGCAAATTCTCATTTAAAAAAATCTTTGTGTTCCACGCATCACAAAGGCTTGTTTACATCCTATTAGGCTTTTTAAGATCTGAAAAGATTCTTGGAGAAAAAAGCATTAATAAAAACATGGATTTTTTATTTACCCACCTTGTTGATAAAAAACATGTTCATGAAGTTTACAGAAGGCTTGCTCAAGTTGAAACGCAACCTAAAAACCCGAAGTTAGACTTTTTTTTACAAAGTAAAGAAAAGAGAGAAGCTAAAAATGCTTTAGAAAAACTTGGGATTGACCTTACAAAACCTTTGATACTTATTCACCCAGGTTCAAAAGATCGATACCGGTGCTATCCTGTTGAGAGACTAATAAAAGTTGCAACTGAAATTCAAAAATCTTTTCCTGCTCAATTTTTAATTACGGGCGGAAAAGATGAAAAAGATCTGATCACTCCTTTATTAGAAAATATTCCCCAGTCATTTAGTTTCAATACTCCCTTGTCTATTAGACAATTTGCTTCAATTATGAGTTTATCCCACCTAGTTATGACAAACGACACAGGTCCTATGCATTTAGCTTGTAGTGTTCAAGTTCATTTGATCGCTTTTTTTAGCCCTTCAAACCCAATAATTAAAGGACCCATTTCCCCTTTTGCAAATATAATGTACGAAAAAAGAAGCTGTAGTAAATGTCTAGTAAGGAAATGTCTTGAACCATTTTGCCTTTATCAAATCAAAGTATCTGCTATAGTTGGCAGAGCAAATGAAATTTTAAAAAATCTACATGAATCCAAAAATAGCCATCATCTTAGTCAATTATAATGGAATTGAAGATACCAAAGAGTGTTTAGAGTCATTACAAAAACTTAATTATGACAATTTTGAAACTGTTGTAGTTGATAATGGATCAAAAGATGATTCTGTAAAAATCCTTAAAGAAAAATATCCAGAAATTCAACTTATTGATACTGGAAAGAACCTAGGCTTTTCTGAAGGAAACAATATAGCTTTAAAAAAATGCTTAAAAAAAAATTTTTCCTACTTTTTTCTTTTGAACAATGACACTGTAGTAGATAGAGACCTTCTTACTCATCTAGTAAATGCAGCAGAAAAACATCCCAACGCAGGTATTTTAGGTACAAAGATCCTACGCTATCATGATAAAAATACTATTGATCATTTTGGTGGAGTATGGAACAAAGATTTAGTTCAGTTTGACCCAATTGGTTGTGGAAAAGATATTAATAGCTTTACCGAATGCAAAGTTGTCGATTATATCTGTGGCTGCGCCTTCTTTATTAAAAGAAAAGTTTTAGAAGATATTGGTTTTCTTTTGCCCGAATACTTTTTAATCTGGGAAGAAGCTGATTATTGTTATAAGGCAAAAGAAAAAGGCTATCAGTGCCTTTCAGTTCCTGAAGCAAAAGTTTATCATAAAGTCTCTTCTTCTTTTACCGGCGGAAAGCCTCAATTGGAGTATTTTTGGTGGAGAAATCGCTTGTTATGGCTTTATAGAAATCAAAAACAGATTACTTTTCCATATAAAAAGATTGTCTTTTTTCAAATATTAAAAACCGTTAGACATTTTTTTATAAAGTTTATCTCTTATCCCTTATCCTCACGCAAAAAAAGAATAGAACGCCGAGCGAAAGTTAGACGTTACTATGCAAGAGTAAGAGGGATAAAAGATTACTATTTAAATAGATTTGGAAATAGATATTAATCCCATTTAACCTTCAACCATTTGATTAATATTTTATCACTAAATGCCCACCCAGAAAGAAAGGTAAATAGCTGACTAGAAACAGCTCTTCTTGGATCTAGAGAATAATAACTTTTTAAGTCATCAGGAATTAGATTATATCTATCACCTTGTTTTACTACTCCTCCAACACCAATATTAAAATTTAATCCTAGATAGGTGTTATCAAAGGACAGGCCTTTCATATTATTAAAACCTTCGTTAGCAAGCGTTCCTGTGATCTTTTTATCTCTAGTTACTTTTGCTCCATTTAAACATTGATTTTCACTATCTTTTATCGTTCCCATTTTTTTTGATTTGTAGGTAATTGTAAAGTTACCCTCAGGATCAATTTTAAATTTTTTAATTCCATCTAATAAAAAAGTTTCTAGCAAAAACTTTTCAAGCTTAGGAGAAAATTTTAATTTTTCTAATTCAGTTTTCAATGCTTTTTCTGGAGAAATTTTAGGAGATAAAATTTTAATTTTTACTGGTGTTTGAGATTTTTCTTTTTTTTGTATAAAACTTTTTTTCTTCAAAGACTCTTCATAGATCTTTCTTTCTAAAAGTTCTAAACGAGGTTTTAGTAACTTAATATCTTTTCTAAAATAGACCTGACTTACAAAGTAGATTCCTTTTAGATAGACAACCAAAACAACTTCCATAATCAAGTAGTCTGGTTTTTTGTATCTTCTTTTTCCTACAAGCGCAGGATCAATTTTTTGAAGATGAAAAAACATTTGGTTTTTAATTGTGAAAACAGAAGTGTTTTTCTTTTGCACAACTTCTTCATACCATTTTTCAGGACAAAGCTTTGGTTTTTCTCGAGCTACACTCATGTTCATAGATCACCTCCCGAAAAATTAAAGAAAAAAATCTTACGAAATATTTTTTTTGAAAACAAATTATTTTTTCTGATCTCAAATCTTAAAAGAGAAAAAACTGATAAACAAAATCTGGTAAAAATAATATTGAAGAAGAGCAAACTTTTAACTTATGAAAAAAAAACTCTTCTCAAACACTTAACTATGTTATAAAGATAGAAAAGAAAGTATCTGTGATTGAGGTCGGAATTTATGAAAAGAAAAGCTCTTTTTGCCTTTGCAATATTTGGCTTATTATTATCGGGATGTGAAACACCTAGTGCAATTGTAAATAACATTGATGAACGAGAAGCAAATGAGATTATTGTATTTTTAGCTTCAAAAGGAATAGACGCAACAAAACAAGAAGCAACTTCAAGTGGAGTTGGTACCACTGATACAAACATGTGGAACATTGCAGTAACCAGTGATCAAGCAACAGAAGCAATGGCTCTATTAAATGCAAATGGATTGCCTAGAAAGATGGGAATGTCTCTTTTAGATCTTTTTGATGCAAGTGGAATGATGACTTCTGATAAAGAAGAGACAATTCGTTATCAAGCAGGAGTTGCAGAACAATTAAAAAACATGATTCGAATGATCGATGGTGTAATTGATGTTGATGTGCAGTTAGCTTTTCCTGCAGATGACACAACTGCTCTACCTGGATCGACACCACAAAAAGTTACTGCATCTGTTTATGTTAAACATCAAGGTGTATTTGATGATCCTAATAATTATTTAGAAATGAAAATAAAGCGCCTTGTAGCTGGAAGTGTCTCTGATCTAAGTTATGATGACGTAACTGTTGTAGCAGATAGATCAAGGATTACAGATATAAGAATCAATCCTGAAGGGCAAATTATTTCTGCTCGATCAACTGAGCAAGCAAAGACAAAGATTTGGTCTATTGAAATGGACCAAGATTCTGCTGGACGCTTTAGAATGATTTTCTTTTCAATGATTTTTATTATTCTTCTATTTGCAGGATTTATTGGACTTATGGTTTATAGATTTTATCCTCAAATGCTTGGAAAAAATGATAGTGAAGAGACAAACGAATAGGTTTTTCATTCATGCAAACAAACTTATTTATTCTAGATGCGATCATCCGTAAAGTATGTCCTGATAAGCTTGATAAACTTGTAAGCTATTTGGATGAAAAAGAAAGCTATGAAGAAATAAGTTTTTCAAAGACTACATTTAATAAAAAAGATTTTTCTTACGATGAATATTTTAAAGAGATTCATTACTCATGGTGGATAGAGCCATTAAAAATGACTAGCTCAGACATAAACTATTTTTTAGCTGTTTTACCAGAAGAGACTAAAACACCTTTAGAAAAAATCTTAAAACCTACTAAAAAAACAATAACCCTAACAGAAGACTTAGAATACTATTTAAAAAAGACCCTTTTACATACTTTAAAAAACATCGCTCTTCCTCCAGCTTATCTACCTAAATCTCTTATGCATCCCCTGCTTTCTCTGTCAAAAAAGCAGCTAATCTCATTAATTGATTACTTATCACTGTACGATCTTGGATTTGAGTTAAAGCACATAGTAGATACAAATATAATCAAACCGGTATTTTCTCATTTAGATGCTAAGGAATCTGCTTTTTTAAAACGTGTGATGAAGACTAGAGAGACCTTTTCTTTTCCTCGTATTCATCTTGAAAGATGGGATAAAGAAGAAAAGTCTCTGCGCGCTCATCTACACAAAAAAGGGATTTTTCGTTTAGCGGTAGCTCTTAGCTGTGAAAACAAAGATTTACTTTGGCACATCACTCATCGTTTAGATGTTGGTAGAGGTACTATGCTTAAAAAAGCTATAAAAAAAGAAATCTCTTCAAGTATCATAGATACTATACAGGCTAATATTATTGAGCTTATAGAAGAGGATCATTTTTAAGGAAAAGGTATGTATTTATTTAGTCTAATTTCTGGAAAAACAGTCCACTTAGATGCTGGAACAAAAATTGTTCCTAAAAAAGATTTAGAAACTCTTTTAAAAGCTGAAGAAATTGTAGATCTAGCCGAAGAAGAAGCAGAGAAGTTTAAAGAAGAAACTTTAAAAGAAGCAGAAGAGCTAAAAAAGCAAGCTGAAGAAAATGGTTTTCAAGAAGGCCTTGAAAAATTGAATGAAAAAATAGCTTATTTTGAAAAGCTTACAGCTGAGATAAAAGATGAGATGAAAGACCAAATCTTACCGATTGCTCTTTCTTCAATAAAAAAAATTGTAGGAGAAGAACTTAAGATTGCTCCCAATAGAATTATTGATATTGTGATGCAAGCTTTAAAGCCTGTGATTCAACACCATCATATTACAATCTATGTAAATAAAGATGATTTACACAAATTAGAAGCGAAAAAGAAAACACTTAATTCCATTTTACAACAAGTTGAAACATTATCTATTCAAGAACGCTCCGACATTGAACCTGGTGGTTGTATTATTGAAACAGAAGCTGGTATAATTAATGCTCAGCTAGACAATCAAATACGTGCTTTAGAAGCTGCTCTAAAACCTTTAATGAGAAAGAAAAAATAATGACACGCATAAAACCACTTACACTTGGTTTTTTCTTCCTTTTTGCGTTTGTTCCTCTATTTGGAGACAATGGACAACCTCCATCTGTAACAACACAGATGTTGGTAATTGTAGGGTTATCATTGATGCCGTTTGCAGTGATGCTATTAACATCTTACTTAAAGATGATCGTAGTATTATCTCTACTAAGAAATGCCTTAGGGGTCCAACAAACACCTCCTAACCAAGTATTAAACGGCTTAGCAGTTATTCTTACTGTTTATGTGATGTTTCCAACTGGTGTTGCTATGTATAATGCATCTCAACCAACTTTGGAAAAAGACCCTCCCACAGAACTTCTCTCTGCTCACACAGCAAACTACATTGTAGAATCTATCGATAAAGCCAAAGAACCTCTTAGAGATTTTCTTCAAAGAAATAGCTCTCAAAACCATTTAAATAGCTTTTATCGCATGGCGTACAATCTTTTTCCTGAACCTTATAAAAGTAATTTAGCTACAAGTGATTTTATTGTAATTTTACCATCCTTTATCACTTCTCAGTTAAAAGGTGCTTTTGAAATTGGGGTTATGATTTATTTGCCATTTTTTGTAATAGATCTTGTAACATCAAACATCTTACTTGCTATGGGAATGATGATGTTATCTCCTTTAACCATTGCGCTACCTATTAAACTTTTGTTATTGGTAATGATAGATGGATGGACGATGCTCGTACAAGGGCTTATCATGACTTTTAGGTAGTAAAATGTTTTTAAATGAGATCTATCAGTTAACTTATCAAGCTCTTTTATTGATTCTTATCTTATCTGGTCCTCCTATCCTTATTAGTATGACACTAGGTCTATTTGTTGCGATTTTCCAGGCTGCAACACAAATCCAGGAACAAACACTTTCATTTACAGTAAAATTATTTGCTGTTGTATTAAGCTTGATGGTTTTAGGAGGTTGGCTTGGAGGACAAATCTTAAGTTTTGCTCAAACGATTTTTACAAATTTCTCCACTTGGGGATAATCCATGGACATCACGCAATCAACTGACGATTATTTATCACTGATTTTATCACTACCAGGTTATGATGCTGAGACTGTACTTTCTTTAGGATTACTTACAGCTGCAAGATTAATACCTATTGTTTCTGTATCTCCATTTTTTGGATCTAAAGCAATTCCAAATGTTGCAAAGATATTTTTAATCATCTGTTTAGTAGCCATTTTCTTGCCTGCAAACATGTTAAACCTACACAAAGCTATCCCTTATAGTCTAGATTATATGGGCTATCTCTTAAAAGAGCTTTTAATTGGTTATATGCTAGGCTTTTTAGCTGCTTTTCCATTTTTTATTGTTCAGTCCTCAGGTAGCTTAATCGATCATATGAGAGGATCTTCTTCATTACAGGTTACTGATCCTTCTACACAAAATCAGACTGGACCTTTAGGGATTCTTTATAACTATGTTTTAATTTTAGCTTTTTATGCTTTAGATGGACCATTTTTGTTATTTCAAGCTGTCATCAACTCTTACCAAGTTCTTCCCATTACTGAAATGATCCCTTCTGCATTTTTTGCGAAAAGTATTCCTTTTTGGAAGCTCTTTGTATCTTTATTTTCAAAGCTAATGCAATTAGCTTTACAGTTAGCTGCTCCGTCTCTTGTAGGAATTTTAATGGCAGAAATGTTTTTAGGAATTGCCAATCGTCTATCTCCAAACGTACAGATTGTATTCTTAGGTATCCCAATAAAATCTTGGCTAGGAGTAGCTCTTCTTTTACTTGCTTGGTATTTAGTTATTCAGCAAATGGGTCAGGAGTCTATTAACTGGATAAAATCTATAGACCGAACTTTTCAACTAATTCCTAAACCTACTAGTTAAAGGCCTAGCTTTTTAGCAATATAATCTACCTGATCCTTATACTGACTATAAGGTCTTAGAAGATGAGCATCTATATAAAAACCACGAGCTAATGATTGTTTTCCAAACCTCCAGTTGATTCTATCAATTCTTTTTTCAACCCTATGACCCAAAAAATCTATTGCAACATCATTTGTATTTTGAATTGCTCTAAACACCACTCTTTCATCTGTATTCCAGCCTAGGTTTAGACTGTGCCATGCATAAATTTTCTCAGAAATTTGATCTAAAGAATCTAGTTCAAAAAGTTTTTGAAACGTTTTTCCTTTTGCTGCAAGGTAGCACATAGGATATCTTTTAAACCCCTCTTCGGGGTAGGCCTTATCTCTAAAGACTACAAAAGCATCTTCTGAACATTCTAATATAGAATCTACATAATAGCTTTTTTGAGTAGGTAACATATCAATATCAGAAATGATGCATACATCTTCAGGATAATAAGCTGGAAGCAGTAGTCTTATTACTTGCGCTTGTAAAGAAGTTGGCACCCCCTCTAAAGGCTCAAACCTAATCACATCACCTAAAGATTCATCAATTTCAAAATCTTTTGGTGCGATAAGTGCAAGCGTTGGCTTAACACCCACGATTTTAGTCCATGCTCGAGCTACAAGAGGCCAAAATTCATAATACATACTATTTGTATCAGTAGACAGTATGACTCTGTCTAAAGTCATAGGATATAGCAATGAATAAAAAGTGAAGATAAAGGCAAATACTAACTGTTTCATAAAACCCATATTAATTTTTATAAATAATAAATGACCGATGCTTGTAAACTCCACTTTTTTTTCTAAGTGAGCACAAATTTGTTTTTGTTGTTAAAAACTCAGAACAACTTGCGATATGGAAAGGAAGGCTATCATCATCAAGATAAAAAACATCCAATGGTTTTTTATAGTGATAGTGAATTTTATAACCATTTAACAAAGCTATCATAGAAAAAATTGTCTGATCATGTCTTGAATGTCCAAATCCACCTTCTGCACTACCATCATCTTCGAAACTTCTTATATCAGCAGCAATTTCATAAATAGGAAACACAAAGTCTTCGTAGATTTTTTTTGTAATTCCCATGATGCCACATTCCATTCCAAAGATCATATCATCTAATATCCACTGATTGTGTTCTAAATAAAGATTGTATTTCTCTTTTACGTAATTTGTACATTGACTTGAAAAAGAATGAACTGAACCATTATGAAAAAAATAGCCCTGCTTTCTGATGTAAGTAAAAAGGTTATCAAGTGGGTTAAAAACTGTTGTACCCGCATCTATCCATAAAATATCAGGGTATCTATCTAAGGCCATTTTAATACAAACAGGCTTCCAAGAGTACCATCCAGGAACAGTTTTTCCTTCTAAATTTGAAGAAAAGATAGTAAGAACATCAGGATTTTTTTTCTCAACTTGTAAAACTATCAACTTTTCTATTTTTTCTAATTGCCTTATCTGTGAACTTGTTAACCCTAAATCAAATACTGCAATCTGTCCAAGTTGATCATAGTGATACCTATGAATTCCACCAATAAGAGTTAACAAAGGCTTAAAGTAGCTTGAATTTGCTGCGGTGCAAAAATAGTAAGGATCATTAGCAATAAGAGAAAAAGTAGATACTAATATCAGAAAAAACTTAAGCAAGGTTTCTCCTATCTTTTTTGGGAATAAACTCTACAGGAATTTAGGAAAAAGATCAGCAGGAAAGTTATGCAGTTTTTTTTATAACTGATTTTTTAGAAACAAACATATAACCTGCGCCAATTAAACAAATTATACTGCTTATAATAAGCGTTATCTGAGCACCTAGTTGATTATACAAGTACACCCCCAAAAAAGGCGCAATCAAACCACGTAGACCTATCATATGGATATTTACCGTTGTAAAACTAGAGCTTTCTTCTTGGTTAGAAAAATAAGGCCCTGAAAGATTCCATAAAAGATGTGATCCAGCTTGACAAAAGCCATAACAGAAAAAGGCAATATAAAAAAAACTAAATGAACTTGAAGCTAGAATAAGCGTTAATGGAAAGCAAAAGAAGCCTAAAAGCATTAAACTCATAACTTTTTCAATTGAGTAATGGTTGAGTATTCTTTGCCATATAAACGTTGAAGCAAATACCCCTACTCCCATCCATAGGTTTTTACCATAACATATAGTTTCATGAGTTAGACATAAACCCTTAAAATAATATGGCAATACTGCAGAAACCATCATTAATGCAAAACCACCTATCATAAATCCCATTTGGAATCTGGCAAAATCTTTTCTTTTTGCTAATAATTCAAAACTATCTTTCCAAGGCTGCGTAACTCGATTAAATCCTTTTGGAACGCTTGCAACTGGTGCTGTAGGATTAATCTTTATTCTTCTTTGTAAAATTAATGTGGAAATAGATAAAAGTGCAAAGCATGCAATTAACCACTTCCAAATAGAAGGACTTAAATCCAACATGGAGCCGAAAACAACTGCAAAAATACCACTTTCAATAAACTTTAATAAATAAACTCTACTTACAAGTTTTTCTCTTTCCTGCTTTTCAAAATTCTGTCTTAGTATTTCCATTAATGCAGGAGTTGAAGCTCTAGAAAAAAGATGAAACACACCTACTGCAAAGATAATCGACCAAACACTTGTAAAAAATGGCATGAATAAAAAAGGAACTCTACCAATAAACCATGCCCCCATTAAATTAGTAACTAACTTATCTTCCTGCCTTTTTAAATTTGCTGACCAATAAAATGTAAACAACGATACAATCGGTCTTAATGATACCAATACAGCTACCTGAAATGGAGTTGCATTTAGATCTATCGCTAATATAAAGGATAATAGTGAAAAAAGAGCAATAAAAGGCTCGTCAAACACCGACATTCCTATGTAAGTATTTCTTACCTTTATTGATTCAGAAATTTTATTATATAAAATCTTCATTTAAACACTAAAAAATAAACAACGTTTATTTTAATTCATTTTTCTTTTTTAATAAAGAAATATACTAATTATTTGAGACTATAAACTGAGTTTTTGATTCCTTGCACAAATAAATCAATATCTTCTTTGGTATTATATAGACCAAAAGATACTCGGCAAAGACTATTTTTATTGAAATGACGAAGATAAGGCTGACAACAAAGATGTCCTGAGCGGATACAGATCTTTTCTAAGTTTAATAGAGTAGCAACATCTAATGTATGCATATTTTCAACTTCAAAGGCAAAAATTGAAGATTTTTTTTGAGGATGAAAAGGGATTATACATTCAATAGAGCTGATTGAATTTAAAAAATATTGATAAAGCTCATCTTCTAGATCAGTAATATTTTTAATTCCAATACTCTGAACATAGTCTATCGCAGCACCTAGTCCAATTACTTGAGTTATTAAAGGAGTACCTGCTTCAAAACGCATAGGAGGTTTTTGGTAAGTTGAATGAGTTAAAAACACCTCATCTATCATATCTCCCCCTCCATTAACAGGAGGCATTTTTTCTAATAGCTCTTTTTTTCCGTAAAGAACACCAACTCCAGTAGGACCATAAAGTTTATGACCAGAAAACACATAAAAATCACAGCCTAGCTTTTTTACATCCACTTCTTTGTGTGCTATTGCTTGAGCACCATCAATTAATACTTTTGCATTGTGTTGACAAGCTTTTTGTATAATCTGCTCTACAGGATTTTCAACACCTGTAACATTTGAAATATGATTTACTGCGACAAGTTTTACATCATTGAACAAAGTAGGATCTGAAAGATCTAAAGCACCATGATTGTTTAATGGAATCCATTTAAGCTTTAGTTTTTTTTCTTCCGCCAAAAGTTGCCAAGGGACTATATTAGAATGATGCTCCATTTCACTTATTAAAATGGTATCTCCTTCTTTTAAAAAAGCTTTAGAAAAGCTTTTTGCAACTAGATTAATCCCATCTGTTGTTCCCTTACAAAATACAATCTCATCATAATCTGCATTTATAAGTTTTCCACACTTTTCTCTTACCTTCTCGTAACGGTCTGTCGTTTGAATAGATAGATCATACACAGTTCTATGAACAGTTGAATATTCTTCTTTATAAAATTTTTCAACAGTGTCGATGACCTTGTTAGGCTTTTGTGTTGTTGCTGCTGAATCTAGATAAACCCAAGGTGATGAAAAAAATGGAAAATCATCTTTTAACATTTTTTGATGTCCTTAAGCATCTTTTGCTTAACAGTTTCTACTAAACAATGATCTATAACTTTTTTACAAAATCCTTCAATAAGAAGTTCTTTTGCCATCTGAGGACTTAGCCCTCTTGATGTAAGATAAAAAAGCTTTTCTTCTTCAAGTTGAGAAGCTGTCATTCCATGAGAAGCTTTTACATCGTCAGCTAAAATTTCTAAATTAGGTCTACTTTGACAAACGGCATCATCGGAAAGAAGTAAGTTCTGATTTAATTGATATGCTTCTGTTTGCTGAGCAATCTGATCTACTTGAATTTTACCATTAAAGAAAAATTGACTTTGATCTTTTAAAACAGATTTAAAATGTTGATCAGATAAACAGTCTTCAGCCTTATGGTGAATGTTAATATCTGTTTTAGATAATTTATCATCAGATAAAAACCCAACACCTTTCAGACAAGCTGATGACTTACTTTCCAGTAGCTCTACTTGTAAATCTTGACGTAGAGATGATGCCTTTGAAAAAGATAAATACTCTAGTTTTGCTTCCTTTTTTAATGAAGCTCTTAAACCTTCAAAAAAAGAGCCTGCTTTTTCAGATTCATGATATGAAGTAATATTTACATTTGATTCTCTGTCTAAAGAAACATCCATTTGATAGTTATACAAAAAGTCTTTGGCTTCATTTACCACAAAAGTATTTGTAATTCTTAAACTCGTTTTTTCTGATGTAAAAAGCTGAAACCTCGGAGAATAGAAAACACCGTTTTGGTCAATAATATGAATAATCTGTAGTGGCTTTTCAACATTAGAACTTGATGGTAAATAAACAAAAGCTCCTTCTGAATAAATTGCAGTATTTAAAGAAGCAAATGGATCTTGTTCTTCTTTAATTCTTTTATTCAGCCTTCCTTGTAAATAGATTCCATAGGTTTGCATTGCCTGATCTAAAGAGTACACCTCTGCTCCTAGAAAAGCGGAAGTATCTGATAGCTCAGCTGAAAAATGTCCATTATTAAATACAAGGTATGAACCCTTACATTCTGGATATACATAAGATGCAACAGCTTGCTTATCTAATTGACTAGGACATGCAAGTACATACTCCTTTTGATATAAATCAGAAAAGCTTGAATGGTAAAAAGCACTTTTACGATTTGGTAAACCAACTTCTTTAAAACGATCCCAAGCTTTTATTCTAAAAGAATTTAAAAGGTCATCATGCAATGAGCACTCGTATAACCCTTGCATACTTTCAATAAACTGTGACTCTTTATTTACGATTGTACTTGTTTCTGCCACTTTTGGTATCCTTGCTTTTCTAATTCTTTAGCGAGCATATAATCTCCTGATTCAACGATCTTTCCATCAAAAAGGACATGAACAAAATCAGGTTTTACATAGTCTAATAGTCTTTGATAGTGGGTAATCATAACTTGAGCTCTGTTTTCACTTCTCATGTTATTAATCCCTTCAGAAATTGTTTTTAGAGCATCAATATCTAAACCTGAGTCAGTTTCATCTAAAATAGCTAGCTTTGGATCTAATAATGCCATTTGTAAAATTTCATTTCGCTTTTTCTCTCCACCAGAAAAACCTTCGTTTACCGAACGAGTTTTAAACTCTTCTGAAATTTGCATCTCTTCCATTTTCTCATCTAAGATCTTTTCAAACCCCTCTTCAGATAACAAAGTAAGCCCTCTTGCTTTTCTCTGAGCATTTACTGCAAAAAATAAAAAAGAAAAATTAGAAAGACCTTCAATTTCTAATGGATACTGAAAGCTTAAAAACATCCCCAAACAAGCTCTTTCTTCAGGCTCAAGCTCTTGAACTTCTTTTCCCTCAAATAGAATTTCGCCAGATGTAATTTCATACATTGGATGACCCATCAATACATTTGCTAAGGTTGATTTCCCCGCACCATTTGGTCCCATAATTGCATGTACTTGACCTTTTTCTATCTTAAGATCTAATCCTTTTAATATCTCTTTGCCTTCAACTTCAACATGAAGGTTTTTAATTTCTAACATTTGTTAACCTACTGATCCTTCTAACTTTAACTGTAATAACTTTTTAGCTTCTTCTGCAAATTCTAAAGGAAGTTCATTAATCACATCCTTGCAAAAACCATTAACTAAAAAGTTAATCGCATCTTCTCTTGAGATTCCTCTAGATTCTAAATAAAAAAGCTTTTCCTCATTCAATTTACAAGTTGATGCTTCATGCTCAACTTGAGAAGATGAGTTTTTTAATTCAATAACTGGAAATGTGTTTGCTGAACATTCATTTTTCACTAACATAGAATCACACTGTGTGTAATTTCTACTGTGTTTAGCCTTAGGCATAATTTGAACAAGCCCACGATAACTATTGTCTGATTGATCTGCAGAAATTCCTTTTGATATAATCGTCGATGTAGTGTTTTCACCTATGTGAATCATCTTCGTTCCCGTATCTGCTTGCATTTTACCATTAGTCAAAGCCACCGAATAAAACTCACCCACTGAATTGTTTCCTTTTAAAAGGCAACTTGGATATTTCCAGGTAATTGCAGCCCCTGCCTCTACTTGAGTCCAACAAATCTTTGAATAATCGCCTTTACAAAGCCCTCTCTTGGTCACAAAGTTAAAGATCCCCCCTTTTCCAGTTTTAGGATCTCCAGCATACCAATTCTGTACTGTAGAATATTTAATAGATGCCCTTTTTTCCGCTACAAGCTCTACTACAGCAGCATGCAGCTGATTCGTGTCATATGCAGGTGCCGTACAACCTTCTAGGTAACTTACTGAAGAATCCTCTTCTGCAATAATCAGCGTTCTTTCAAACTGCCCTGTTTCTTTTTCATTTATTCTAAAGTAAGTAGAAAGCTCTAAAGGACATTTAACTCCCTTAGGAACATAAACGAATGAACCATCAGAAAACACCGCAGAATTTAAAGCTGAGAAAAAATTATCTTCAATAGGGACTACAGAGCCCAAGTGTTTTTCAATAAGCTCAGGGTATTTTTGAATTGCTTCAGATATTGGACATAAGACCACTCCTGCTTCCTGAAGCTTTTTCTGAAATGTTGTTGTGATAGACACTGAATCAAATACAACATCTACTGCTACATTTGTTAGCCTTTTTTGCTCATCTAAAGGAATGCCTAGTTTTTCAAAAGTTTTTAATAACTCTGGATCTACTTCATCTAAACTATTTAGTTTAGGTTTGTTTTTTGGTTCAGAATAGTAAGAAATATCTTGATAATTGATCATAGGATAATCAATATGAGCCCATTTAGGCTCTGTCATTTTCTTCCATTTAGCAAAAGCCTTTAACCTAAATTTAAGCATAAATTCAGGCTCATTTTTCTTTGCTGAAATGGCTCTAATTACCCCTTCATCTATTCCCTTTGCAAAGGTTTCAGACTCGATATCTGTGATAAATCCATACTTATATTCGGATCTTTCTTCTAAAAGTTCTTCTGTAGACATAATTTTTCCTTTTAATGGCTAGATTTTAGTGAAAAATTAGATCCCTGTCAACTTATTCAATCACTAAAAAACTTTACAAAGTAATAATTTATTTTTATTTATAAAATATGAATAAAAAAGAAATTATTTTAGTTTTAATTGCAGAAACTATCCATCGTTTAGGAAATGGTGAATTTAGTAAGTTAGATCCTTTATTAGATAAAATGAAGTCTGCTTCTGAAAGTTTAAATGATAAAGTCCAAGAAGATATCTTGGACTTTATACAACAAGTTGAGTTCCAAAAAGATTATGATCCAGAGCATTTGATTACTAAAGAAATCAAAAAGGCTGCAGATCGACTCATTCGTGATTTAAAAAGTTAAAAAAGCTTCTTCATGTAAATCTTTATACCAATCAATTGTTTTAGAAAGAGCCTCTTTAAAATTATTTTTTGGTTTATAACCTAGTTCATTTTCTATTTTTGTAGGATCTATTCCATAGCAAAAATCATGACCCGGTCGATCTTGTACATAGTCAATCAGAGACAAGTACTCTTCTTTATCTCCACCTTCTCTTTCAACAAATAGATCAATAAGGGTGTGAACTACATCAATATTTCTTAATTGATTTCTTGCACCTATTGCATAAGAAGATCCTATCTTGCCTTTTGTTAAGATCAGGTATAAAGCCTCTATATGGTCATCTACATAGAGCCAGTCACGAATATTTTCTCCTTTAGCATAAATTGGCATAGGCTTTTTGTTTATAAGACAGTCAATCATTTTAGGAATGAACTTTTCCTTATCTTGTCCTGGGCCAAAGTTATTGGTGCAATAGGAAATCGTTGTTTTTACTCCATAGGTATTTGCATAACTCTGCACTAAATGATCTGCTGCAGCTTTAGAAGCTGAGTAAGGAGATTGAGGATTGTAATGACTTTTCTCTGTAAAAAGAGAACTTACAGGACAAGACCCAAATACTTCATCTGTAGATATTTGATGAAAATGTACTTTGTCCATTTTTCTTATCGCATCTAAAAGAGTAAAAGTTCCCATGACATTTGTTTCAATAAAGTATCGAGGAGATACAATGCTTCTATCTACATGTGTTTCGGCTGCAAAATTCATCACTATGTGAATATCATAAGCTGACACAATGCCTCTTACTTTACTTTTGTCACAAATATCTCCTTCTATGAAGGTATAGCGGCTATCATTTTGGAAAGCTTCTATTGCTTCTTTGTTGGCTGCATAAGTTAGTTTATCAAGGTTTATTATATTTCCATGAAAATCATTTCTTTCAAAGAGAATGTGTTGAATAAACCTCGCTCCAATAAATCCCGCTCCACCTGTAATTAATATGTTCTTTTCATCCATTGATAAACTCCTCTACCCCGCTTTGCCAGGGCCTTGGTTTTATTCCAGTTTTTCGGATCTTACTTAAGTCAAGAACAGAATACAAGGGGCGTTTTGCTTTTGTGGGAAAATTTTTTGTTAATATCGGCTCTATTGATTTGCATAAAGTGGGCTTTTTCTCACTTTCTAAGATGAATTTTGCAAATTCATACCATGAACAAAAACCTGAAGATGAGAAATGAAAAAGCCCCTTTTCGTCTATAAGATCTAAAGTAGTTAAGACTACCTCTTTGGCATATGTAGGGCATCCAACTTGATCAGATACAATTGACAACTTTTCTTTAGATTGAAATAAGGATCTCATTTTTGACACAAAATCATTCTTTGCACCAAACAACCAAGATATTCTTAAGCAAAGCGCTCTATCATGATTTTTAAAAAGCTCACTTTCACCATCTAATTTGCTTTGTCCATAAACATTTATGGGATTTACCGGGTCATCTTCTTTATATGGTTTTAGCTTTTCTCCACCAAACACATAGTCAGTTGAAAAATGAATCAATTTGACCTTCTTACTAGCTTGGGCTAAGTTTTTTACACCATGACAGTTTGCATTGAATGCTTTTTGTTTATCTTCTTCTGCTTTTTCGACATTGGTATAAGCTGCGCAGTTAATAATATGAGTAGGTTTGTAAGTATTGAGAAAATTTGAAATCTGATCAAAATTTTGTAAATCAACTTGGTTTCGATCTGTTGCAATAAACTCAATTGATTTTTCCGAAAGAATTTTACAAAACCATGAGCCTAGCATACCCTTTTTTCCAATTACCCAAATCTTCATGCTAACTCAAAAAACCTCGGATTATTCTGATCTTTTTCTGATAAAATCAGTTGATCTTTGTCTCCTATTGGCCAATCAATCCCAATTTCTTCATCATTCCATAAAAGACCTTTTTCTTTTTTTGGATTGTAATAGTCTGAAACCTTATAAGTTACAATCGCTAAATCGCTGAGAACAAAAAAACCATGAGCACAACCTACAGGGATAAAAACTTGCGTTGGATCTTTATCATCTAAAATAAATTTCTGCCACTTTTTGTAGGTAGGAGATGTTTTTCTAAGGTCACAAACCACATCTAGAACTTTACCAAAAGGCACGCTTACAAGTTTAGCTTGATGAGAGTAGTGCATACCTCTCAAAGTGCCTTTTTTTGAATGTGAGCAATTTTCTTGTACAAACTGTGTGTTTAACTGTTCATATAAATTGGCTTTATATGATTCAAAGAAAAAACCTCTGTTATCAAAAAAAACCTGAGGTTTAATAACTTTGACACCTTGAATATCTGCTTCAAAAATTTCCATGAAGCAGATTGTAAAAACTAAGTCTGTTTTAATGCAACATAAGTAGCATGTCTACCTGTATCTTTTTCTCTTCTGTATGAAAAATAATCTTTTTCATTACAGCAAGTACAGGTTTGAGTGATCTCGATGTTTTGATCATGCATTCCGGCATCCATTAGGATTTTTTTTGCAATTTCCCAAAGATTAAAATGATTTTCCTTTTCTTGATAAGACCAAAGATCTTCAGGAAATTCTTCTTTAAAGTTTTTAAATTCTGAGCATTCAGGACCTAGAGAAGCAGAAATTGCAACCAGTACATCACCTGGTTTTGAACCAAACTCTTTTTCCATACTTTCTAATACATTTTTATAAATACCATTTACAAGACCTCTATAGCCTGCATGTGCGATCCCAACGGCATCATGAGTAGGATCATAAAATATTGCAGCTTGGCAATCAGCATGCACGACGGCAAGACCTATTCCAGGATCTTTAGTAATTAGAGCATCTGCTTGAGGTTTTTTAAGATTGTCTTTAGTAACTAATGCTACATCTGTTCCATGAACCTGAGTTGGATAGACAATATGATCAAGTTCTAAAAAATCATGAACTTTTTTTCTATTCGCCTTTAGATGTTCTCTATTATCTCCAACAGAATCTCCTAGATTTAAGGAAGCAAAATGTTTTGTAGAAGTTCCACCATGTCTTAAAAAAGTAGCATGTTTTACATGCTCATAATGTTCTAGAATCTCATATTCTTCCCATTCAAGCTTATGTGACTCAAAGCCCATCTATGTCCCTTTATTTTATCATCATATTTTATTATATACTAATATTAAGAACAAAAGCAAAGAGTTTGTATGCTTTCCATAATAAAAAAAAGAAAAATTGGTTCATTTGTTGATAACAAGCTGTTACTAAGCTCCTCGTCTACACAAAAAAAATGTCTTGTAACAAAGAAGCTCTTAGCAAATATTTGTCCTATAGCCCCCAAACAGATAAAAGAAGCAATAGCCTCCGCACATCAAACCTTTTTGGTATATAAACATTCCTTACCACAAGAACGACAGGTATTATTGTTAAAAGCAAAAGAGCTTTTATTACGTCATAAAGAAGAGTTTGCAAAGATGATGGTTTCTGAAATGGGAAAAACAATGACAGAAGCCTTAGGTGAAGTAGACTATTCTGCTGGTTATTTTAGTTTTGCCGCTGATCAAATTTCTCAAACCTTTGGACAAACGATTAGTTCAAAAACTTTAAACAAACAAATACTTACTACTCATGAGCCCGTTGGTGTATGTGGCATGATCACTCCTTGGAACTTTCCACTGGCTATGCCAGCTAGAAAAATTAGCTCAGCATTAGCTGCAGGATGCACCTGTGTGATAAAACCTTCTCCTGAAACTCCGATAACCATGCTATTACTTGCTGAAGTACTAAAAGAAGCAGGTTTCCCAAAAGGAGCTTGCCAAGTTCTAATTGGGCAAGAGAAAAAGATTGGTAAAGCTTTATTATCATCACCTTTAGTCAGAAAGCTAAGTTTCACAGGAAGCACACAAACAGGAAAATATCTTTATAAAGAATCGGCTTCTACATTAAAAAAACTTTCATTAGAGCTTGGTGGGCTTGCACCTTTTATAGTTTTAGAAGATGCAAATATTGAAAAAGCTGCAGAAGAAGCGATTAAAGCAAAATTTAGAAATTCTGGTCAAACTTGTGTTGCTGCCTCTTATTTTCTAATCCATGAAAAGATCTTTGACTCATTTACAAAAGCACTGGTATCTAAAGTAAAAAAAATGAAAATTGGTTCTCCTTTTTCTCTATCTACAGATTTTAGCACCTATTTGCACCCTCTTTCTTTAGAAAAAGCTAAAAGACACACTCAGGATGCTTTAAAGAAAAAGGCTCAAGCTCTACTTCCAATAAACCCTCACCATCCTCAAATACTTGTAAAGTGTAAAAAGACAATGCAAGTCTTTAAAGAAGAGACTTTTTCCCCTATTGCTCCTCTTCTTTCTTTTAAAACCAATAAACAAGCAATTAAATTAGCAAATAGCACTCCATTTGGACTTGCAGCCTATTTATTTACAAATGACATCTCAAAAGCAAAACAAATCATTAAAGAATTAGAGTTTGGGATGATTGGCTTAAATGATGGTCTTTTTTCAGCACCTGAACTTCCATTTGGAGGAGTGAAGGAATCTGGGTTTGGCAGAGAAGGTGGACCAAACTGCCTTCAAGAGTTTTTGGTAACTAAGGCAATTTCTATTAAATAAGATGAAATTTGACACCAAACATCTACTTAGCTAAAAATGAAGAGGCCAAGATTTATGTGAGCTTTCTATGCGGTATTTACTTGTTTTTCTTTTTTTACCAATACTTGTTTTTGGAAAAGTTAAACCTGGAATAGATGTTTTATTAGAAGAAAACTTATCCCTACTAAAAGGCAAACGAGTTGGAATTCTCACCAATCATACAGGCCTTACTTCCAAATTAGATCATTGCATTGAAGCTTTGGAAAAACGAGCGAAAGATTTTTCTATCACAGCTTTGTTTTGTCCTGAACACGGCCTTTTTGGATCAGAATATGCCTGTGAAAAAGTAAAAGACAATAAGTATAAAGGAAAAATCCCCGTCTATAGCCTTCATGGTCAAGTAAGAAGACCTACAAAACAAATGTTAAATAAAATAGACATTCTTATTTATGACATCCAAGAAATCGGAGTACGCTCATATACGTACGCTTCAACCTTATTTTATGCTATGGAAGAAGCTTCAAAACATAAGATAAAAGTTCTTGTATTAGACAGACCAAACCCCATTAATGGCGAGCTTGTTGACGGCCCTATGCTTCATGATGAACAAAGATCTTTTATAGGTTATATCAACGTTCCTTTCTGCCATGGTATGACAATAGGAGAACTAGCCTCTTTTTTTAATAAAGAATACAAAATTGGCTGTGAACTAACCGTAATTAAGATGAAGGGCTGGGAAAGATCAATGAGCTATAAAGACACTGGTCTTTCTTGGATTCCTACAAGCCCCTACATTCCGGAATCTGACACCCCCTTATTCTACGCATCTTCCGGTATCTTAGGGGAACTTGGCCTTGTAAATATAGGTATCGGCTACACTCTTCCCTTCAAAATCATTGGCGCACCTTGGATCGAAGCTGAAAAATTTAGCTTAGCTCTTAACAAACAAAACCTCCCCGGAGTTTTATTTGTCCCCTACTATTTTAAACCCTTTTATGGCCTTTATAAAAAAGAAGATTGCCAAGGAGTTAAAATAATTGTTACTAATTCTACTTTATATCGACCTCTAGCTGTCCAATATTTAATCATTGGCCTGCTTAAATCTCACTACCCTAAAGAATTTAATACCACTATTAAAAATCTTTCTAATCTTAAAAAAAGTTCTATTAACAAGGTAAATGGCAATAGAACCATTTTAAAATGGATCCAAGAAGAAAAATACATCGCTTGGAAGATGATTGAATTCGAAAAAGAAGAAAGAAAAGCATTTTTAAATAAAAGATTAAAATATCTTTTATATTAAATAGTTTTTATTATCTTTATATAAATGTTTATTATTGAGTTTTAATAACTTATATATTATAATATTTACAAATTAGTATTTTTTAGGAGAGATAATATGAGATCATTAATTACCAACATACCTAGCGCATCAGGGTATGGATCTACATCAGCTTATAAAGCTATAAACATTAAAAACTTAAGATATTTATATACAGCTACTGCATTAACTGGTCTAGCAATAGCAGCAAAATCATATGCAAGTACATTTATGACAGCGGTAAAAAGCTTATGGGAAAAAAGAATTGCTGCAGCTGTACAAACTCAACAACAGGGTCCAGTTGTAGAAGATCTAGAAGAGCAAGCACTTGTACCAGTTCAACAGGGGTTAGAAGAAGTTACTCACGATCCAAGAATGGAACAGTTAGCAGATTTAATAGCTCAAAGACTTCCTCAAGGTTCGTTTAATAACCAGCAGCCAATTATTTTTTTTCAACAACCTCCTCAGGGGCAAGCTGTACAACAACATGTAAAGCCTACAGCACAACAAATCCAAATCAATCACTACCAAAATGGAGAAAAAAAGCTTTCGTTAAAGCAAAGATTAACTCCATCTGCAACAACTATTAGATCAGGTATTGAGCTTTCTGCAAAAGCTACGATTGCAGCACTACCATTTTTAGAAAAAGCGGGGTTTTTTAACAATCCAACAGTTCAAAAGTTTATGCCTTTAGCTCCATATATTGGAAGATTAGGGGCTAAAATTGGTGAAATGCAAAATAGCGTTGGTGTTTTAGCATTTTTAGCAGCTGCACCACATATGTTTGGTGTATTAACAAACCTATCTTTTAATGGTGGTTATAAAACTGTAAGCTCAGCTACTAAAAGAGCTGCAGATCTAATCAACCCAGCTGGACTTGTACAATTTGCTCATAAGCTATCAGAAAGACCTGATATTATTGAACAATTCGATGTTACAAGTGGAAAAGTTGTATTTGAAGCATTAAAGCCATACTTTATAAAGTTAAACTCACCATCAAACACAGTTCAAGTACAAGCTGCGTTTATGGTAGCTAAAATCCTTTGGTCAAGTATGACAGCAAACAACACTACAGTTGGTAAAGGAATGTATGCAACTACAGAGTTTATCAACTTTGTTAATGCAGTAAATAACAGCTAAAAACACTTTTTTTTGAGTTGCCCAATCAACAACTGTTGGTTGGGTTTTTTTTATTTAGCTAATACACACCCAAATCCCCCATCTAATCCAGTGCTATCTGGATAAATAGTATGCATTTTTCCTTTAAGACTTAGGCCTTTTTTTAAAGCTTTCTCGATGACTGTTTGATTTTCAGATGATAAAATTGAGCAAGTTAGATACCAGATTACTCCAGAGTCAGACAAAAGCTTCTTAGCATTTTGTAAAATAGAGTCTTGAAGCTTTGATAGGTCTGCTACATTCTCTTTAGATAGTTTCCAACGAGCTTCTACTCTTTTAGCTAATACCCCAGAATTTGAGCAGGGAACATCTAAAATAATAAGATCATATTTATCTTTTGATTGTAACTTAGAGGCATCTTCATTAGTTAAATGAACATCTAGATTATATTTTTCTATATTCTGCTTTAGAGGCTTTAGCCTAGTTGTATTTACATCATTTGCAAAAAGCTTAGCACTTGGATAGAGATCTGATGCCAATAAGAGTTTGCCACCGGGCGCTGCACAAAGATCTAAAATATTTTTAGGCGCTTTTGTTTCCAGTTTTAACTTATCAACTAACTTACAAAACGTTGGATTTTGAATGTAATAGTTTGGATCATCTTTAATTTGTTGAATCTTTTTCTTATCAAGTTCAATAAAGGTTTTTGAAATTTTCTTATCTCTTATTCGGGCAAAAGATGGATAAATTTTGTTTTGAATTTCTAAAATCTTTTCAGCTTTTATCAAACCTATATCATCAACGAGCTCTTTAACAAAATATTCAGGATAGGAGTATCTTATTGAAAGAGATTTTATGCTTTTATCTTTTGGTAGTGAAAACTCTGTCTTTTCAATTTTTCTTACAAGAGCATTTAAAAAAGGGATGTTTTTAAGAAGCTGATGTTTTGCAATCTCAATAGTTTGATTACAAATTGCGTAGTATGGGATTTTATCCATAAAGCAATATTGATAAATTGCCATACGTAAAAGAGCTCTTCCCTCTTTTTTTAATTTTATCTTTTTTTGTAACTGAAGAATATAGTGATCTAATGTTAGTGAGTATCTGACTACACCTGAGGAAATCTCGTAGGCTAAATTAAAATCTTTTGGTGGAATAGAAAATTTTTTTTGAAAATAAGTTAATGCATTTTCTATTGTCTTTTTAGATAAAATAGCTAAATAAGCAAAATACCTTGCATCATCCAAATGATAAGAAACCTTTTTTTACCCAATCAAAAAACCATTTCTTCATTCTTTCTTCGATATCTTTTGCTTCAAAAGTATCGATTGTTGAAGAAATAGCATCAGTAAGGGTAGCGCCTTTTTCAAAGGCTTTCAAGAGTAAAAATTGTTCTTTATCTATTTCATTGTGAATAATCTTTTCATTATTTCTATAAAGTACAAAATATTTTTTTTCTCCCCACTTAACAGAAGGAAAACAATTGTTTTGCCAATGTTCTGCATCTTCTTTTAGAAACTCATTTCTTAATGATAAAAGATTAGAAGATTGAGAAAACAGTGCTATTGTGGTTTGTAAATAAAGCTTTTTATCTTTTTGCATCTTAGTAATTTTAGGCAGGTGGCCTGCATAAAAAAGACGATCATAAGCCTCATCTATTAACGCCGCTTCTAAAACAAGTTGCTTGTCTCTTTTATTGTAATATTTATCTACCCAATTAGGTAAATCTTTTCCAAGTTCAGTTAAAGACCAGTGAGATGGCGGAAATTTTAATAGATATGGTTGAGCAATTTCATTATTGAACGCTTCATAACCAAATAGTCTTAACAGAAAAGGAAAGATATCTTGCATCGTATGCAATAAACGAAACCAATATTGTTGGTTGTAGATTGCAACTCTTTTATCAGCTGAAAGTTTTGGGCCATTTGTCATATGCAACAATGCTTCTTTTGCAAGTTGTATATCTAAATTAGGAAGACCAAATTCATCTACATTTTGAATTGGTTGAGTAATTGCTCTTCCAAACCATTTTTGTAGTGAATATAACTTTTTAGGTGCATGCTTTTGCAAGCTCATTTGCTTCTCTCTTTTCTATTAGTGTTATTACTTTTTATTAAGAGCTTGTTTACACAAGCTCTTAAATTTTTTTATGCTTATTCAGCTAATTCTTCTTCAATAGCTTCAGCTTTACTTTCTTCCATCACTTCTGCAATTTCATTTTCTAAAGCTTCTACTCTTTCTGATACTAACTCTTCAGCTTCAAGTTGATTAGTAGTTTCTAACTCAGCTACAGCTTCAACTGCCTGATCATTCATAGTTGTATGCTTATTATGCTTTTTGTGACTACTTTTCTTAGCTGTTTGTTTTGTTTCTGTTTGCTTTAAAGGAATATGAGTATGATTATCTGCGCTTGTATTTTTTCTTCTAGAGCAATTACCCCCTCTACAGCCCCCGTTTGAACTTCTCGAGTTTGAACTGCTATTATTATTTTTCATGTATCTTTTTCCATTCCCATTTCCATTATAGCCGTTGCCGTTACCATTCCCATTGTAATTACCGTTTCCATTGCCGTTTTTGCGTCTGTTACTATTGCCGTTGCCATTGTTGTAATATCCGTTACCATTTCCATTACCATTGTCATCATCGTAATAGTAATCTCCGCTATCTTGATCGCCATTATTTGGAGCATCTTCAACATTGCTTGCGCTAGACATAGCTAAAACGTCGTATGCATAACCTTGTGTTGTTAAACAAACTGCTGCACTCATCGCTAGAAATGCTATTTTTGTTAATTTTTGTTTATCCATTGAATTCTCCCTAAAAGATGATTGACATCAAATATCAAATTATTTTTTTTAATCATTTGAAGCAATTCTTTTTTTTATCTTTTTTCTTTTTTTGTTAATATTTTTTCAAAGGAATTATTATGTACAAAAACAAAAAAACAGCCGCTGTAATACTTATGGCAGGGATTGGCAACCGTTTTGGAACAAAGCTTCCAAAGCAATTTCATACTATTTTTGGAAAACCAATTTATATTTATACTCTTGATGTTTTTTTAGAATTTGAATATTTTGATCAAATTGTTTTGGTATGCTCAAAAAACTACATAACTAGAGTAAGATCAGAAATACCTACTTCAATCCATATCATTGAAGGAGGTAACACTAGACAAGAATCCTCATATAAAGCTCTTTCTTATTTAGAAAATAAAGCTGATATAGTTGTTATTCATGATGCTGTAAGACCGTTTGTCACAACTTCAATAATTAAAGAAAACATCGAAGCTGCAATTGAACATAAAGCATGTGATACATGTATTGCATCAGCAGATACACTTGTAAACAGCGAAGATGGGATCTTTATAGATAAGATCCCCAATCGCTCGTTATTCTTAAGAGGACAAACCCCCCAGTCTTTTTGTTTATCAACTATCTTAGAGGCTCATAGAGCTGCAGTTAGAGATGATTTAACCACTACAGATGATTGTTCGTTAATACTTTACACTAATAAAAAGGTTGCCATTGTTCAAGGCGATACAAAAAATATAAAGATTACAAATAAAGAGGATCTAACTCTAGCTACAAGTTTGATCAACCAAAAAGTAGAAGAGAGCATAAAAGAAGAACTTTCTTTAAAAGATAAAACCTATTTGATTGTAGGAGGCTCAGGTGGAATTGGAAAAGAAATTCAATCTTTATTAGAAAAAGAAGGAGCTAGAGTGTTTCCTTTATCAAGAACTACAACTCCTTACTCAATTGATTTAAGTTCATATGAATCTATAAAAGCTACTTTTAAGACTATAAAAGAGGATCTTGGAGACGTAGATGGGCTTATTAATAGTGCAGGTCTTTTAAAAATAAAACCTTTCTCCTCTCTTGGTAAAAATGAAATTTCAGATCTATTATCAGTTAATCTTTTAGGAGTTATTTATTCTTGCAAAGAAGTTTGCTTAAATCCTTACGGACACATTCTAAACATTTCCTCTTCTTCTTTTAACAAAGGACGAAAAGACTACACTCTTTATTCAAGTGCAAAAGCTGCAATTGTAAATTTTACAGAAGGTCTGTCACAGGAAAGAAAGGATCTCTGTATCAATACAATCATCCCTGAAAGAACAGATACAAATATGAGAAAAGAGTATTTCCCAAATGAAGATCAAACAAGTCTATTATCACCCAATGATGTTGCAAAAAAAGTTATTAAAATTCTCAAAACAAAAGCTTCGGGAAAAACCATTTATGTTAGTAAGACAACTTGTTGATAAGCTTTTGCTTTCCTTTAGACTTTTCAAAATTTGTTAGGGTTCTATCATCTGAAAACTCATCTAAACAGCCACAGTTATACCAAAATCCAGATATCCCCTCTTCCCCTATATGATCCAGTCTATTTACAACCGTTTGCACTCTTGTATATCCAGTAAAAAAAAGAAAAAAAGAAAACATTTCATCATGATTCATAGATGATGAACCCCCATCCCAGTTTTTTAAAAGATAGCTCGAAGGATAAATGTTTTTTTCAAACTTACTTAATGTATTTTCTCTTGAATATTTTTTTGTTAATGACAATATCCATGTTTGAAACGCTAACTTTGTTGGGCCATCACTTGGCTTAGAAAGAATTGTTTGATAATGTTCCTGATTTAAAAAAGGCACAATAAAGGTCTCATATTTGTATAAGTAACCTTTTATCTCATTCCACACACTTTTACGCATAAGATAGCCAAGCATTCGCCATCTGGGGGTTGTTTCTTGAACAAGGTGAAGCTTCTTTTGCTTTTCTTGGATACTTAACTGGCAATTTGAATCTAATTGCACACATCCAATATTAGAATATTTTTTATTAGCCCATTTATCTAACTCGATCAAAAGTCTAAAATAGTTTTTAGAGAGTATCAGATCATCTTCCAATGTGATGACCTTATCAAACTTACAAAAGTCAAATAAGAATCTTTTGCTATCTACATGATTAATTGGACATCCATAATTTATCTTTCTTCTGATAATGATCTTTTGTTTTATTTTAGACTTTTCTATCAGTTGAATTAACTTGTCTTGAGTAGAATTTTTTCCTCCATCCAAAAAAAAGAAAAAAGGCCACGAATTAGCCTTTTCATTTTTCTCTATTGAAGATAGTAACTTAACAAAATAATCAGGGCGGTTATAAGCAATAATACTAACTGCTATCTCACTGCCTATTTTTTTTGAATATTGCAGGTATTTTTGATTGTAATCAGTATACGGATTTTCTTTAGGAACTCTTAAACTTAAAAAATCATTTATAGATTCAAAAAAAGACATACGACTCTCTAAAACTTTAACTTATCGAATTTTCTTAGAAAGGTCAACTGAGAACGTATAAAATAAAAAACCTCGATTGCTTTCACAATCGAGGTTAGTTGAGGCTTGTTGGGCTTGAACCAACGACCCTCTCCTTAAAAGGGAGATGCTCTACCAACTGAGCTAAAGCCTCTTGTTGACCCCAAGGGGATTCGAACCCCTGTCGACGGGATGAAAACCCGGTATCCTAGGCCAGACTAGACGATGGGGCCGTCGTAGTATGCTATAGAATATAGCATGACCTGGGAATTTATATCAAGGGGTTACACCTGGAGAATATCTTTTTCTTTTGCAGCACACATTTCATCAATTTTCTTACAAGATTTGTCGGTATTTTCTTGGATCATTTTCTCAAATCTTTTTAGTTGATCTTCAGCAATCTCACCATCTTGCTTTTGTTTTCTTGCTTTTTCATTGTACTTTCTACGAGTTTCTCTAATAGAGACTTTTGCTTCTTCACCTTTTTTCTTACACACTTTTACAGTCTCTTTTCTAATAGACTCATCCATAGGTGGAACTTGAATACGAATTACATTTCCATCTACTGAAGGCTGAAGGTTTAAGTTTGCATTTTCAATTGCTTTTGAAACTGTATTTACATTGTTGTTATCAAAAGGTGAAACTAGAAGCTGTCTTGGCTCAGGAGTTGAAACTGTAGCCAAATCTTTTAATCTCATATTAGTTCCATAAATCTCAACTTTTACACTATCTAAGATCGAAGGATTTGCTCTAGATGTTCTTAGGTTTTTTAACTCTGTTTGTAAATGCTCAATTGAAGCATCCATATCTTTTTGGATTTCTTTTTCCATACTCATTTCTACTTCCCCTCTACGTATGTTCCTATTGGTTTATTTAACGCAGCTTTTTCAATCGCTCCTTCTTGAAAAAGATCAAAAACAATCATTGGTAACTTTTGCTCTCTTGCAAGCGCTGCTGCAGTCATATCCATACAATTTAAACGATTTTCTAAAATCGTTGAACAACTAACTTGATCATACTTTTGTTGATCAGGTTCTAATTTTGGATCTTTTTCATAAATCCCATTTACTTTTGTCCCCTTCAAAATCACTTCAGCTTCTATTTCTAATGCCCTTAATACCGCTGCAGTATCTGTAGAAAAATAAGGTGTCCCTATTCCAGCTACAAAAATGACTACTTTTTTTTCTTTAAGATATTTTTTTGCTTTATGTACATCATATTGCTCAAATATCTGCGGCATAAAAAGTGCACTTAATACAACAGAATCAACACCAATATTATCTAAAACCTGTTTGATGAATATCCCATTGATCATCGTTGCTAAAAGCCCTGCGTGATCAGCAGATGCTCTTTTCATATTGAGTTTTTTTGCATCCCTACCTCGGAAAATGTTACCACCACCGATTACAAGGGCTACTTCTATATCTTTTTCAATGAGTTTCTTAATAGAAGACCCCACTTCAAAAAGAGGATTTTCTTGCTTTTCTGTTGCCGTTAATATTTCACCCGACAACTTTAATAAAATCCTTTGAAATGGGGCGTCTTGAGACATAAGTTTTTCTTACTGACCTACCTGCCAGCGTAAAAATCTTTTAATTTTTAATGGTTTGCCAATTTCTTTACCCTGATTTTCAACAACCTGAGCAACAGATAACGTGTTATCTTTCACGTATTTTTGATTATTTAAGCAAACTTGATCACAGAAAGCTCTATATTTACCTTCAACAATCTTATCTACAATATTTTCAGGCTTTCCTTTAACTTGCTCTCTTCCGATTTCTTCCTCACGAGCTTTAATCTCAGCAGGAACATCTTCAGGGTTTAAGTATTCAGGATCTTCAGCAGCTACATGCATTCCAATGTGTCTTGCAAATTCTTCTTGTCCTGAAGCACCTTCTAAAATCACAAGAGTAACAACTTTACCATTCATGTGATTGTAAATACCAATTGATTGATCAGCTTCTTTAGCAATTTTTTCAACTCTTCTGATTACAACATTTTCTCCAAATGATTGAACCATTAGGTTTCTACATTGCTCAATTGTTAAAGATGGATCTTTAAGATATTTTTCTTCTAATAGCTCTTCTAATGATGCAGGACTGTTTTCTAGTACTTGCTCACAAATCTCATGTACGAACTGTCCAAATTTTTCATTTTGAACTACGAAATCTGTTTCAGCATTTACCTCAGCAACAGCTACTGCTGTATCATTTTCCAATGTACCAATTTGCCCTTCTTTAGTTTCACGGCCTTCTTTCTTAACCGCAGATGCCATTCCAGCTTTTCTTAGGTTATTAATCGCAAGTTCCATATCACCAGAAGCTTCAGATAATGCCGCTTTACATTTACTCATTCCTACGCCAGTTCTATCACGTAGCTCTTTAATCATTTTTGCAGTAACTTCAGCCATATCAATTAGTCCTTCTTTTCTTCTTTCGCTTTAGAAGCTTTGTTTTCTTTTTCTTTCTTGATTTCTTCAGTAACTTTTGTCTTTTTCTTTTCATCAATAACAGCTGTCATTAATGCTTGAAGAATTAACTTAATGCTTTTTAGAGCATCATCATTACATGCAATAACATGATCAATTGGATCTGGATCACAGTTTGTATCAACAAGCGCCATTACAGGGATTCCAAGCTTTTTAGCTTCAGATACTGCAATATGCTCTTTACTAGGATCAACAACTACTAATAGAGAAGGAGCTTTTCTCATTCCTCTAATACCAGCTAGGTTTTTATCTAGTTTCACTTGCTGCTTTGATAGTTCTGATAACTCTTTTTTCTTTAGTCCAGTTCCAGCCGCAATTTTCTTTTCAATTCTTTCTAAAGTTTTAACAGACTGACGGATTGTTGTTAGGTTTGTTAACATTCCACCTAACCAACGCTCACATACAAAAAACTCACCACAAGCTTCTGCGCTATCTTTTAAAACTTGCTTTGCTTGCTTTTTTGTTCCAACAAATAAGATTCTTCCTCTATTTCTAATCACATCTCTTAGAACGTCTTGAGCTTTTCTAATTTGATGGATTGTCTTCGCTAAATCAATGATGTATACACCATTACGCTCTTCGAAGATAAATCTACGCATCTTTGGGTTCCAACGATGCTTTTGATGTCCAAAATGTGCTCCCGATTCAAGTAATTCTTTAATTGAAACTTGAGGAGATGGGCTTGATTGTTTTTGTTCTTTTGTTGTCAATCGTCAATTCCTTTAGTTGTTTCTACCGGTAGGTACCATTTCATTAAAAGCGCCTGATCAGAATCGAACTGACACAAGTAGCTTGGAAGGCTACTGTTCTACCATTGAACTACAGGCGCGTATACTACCTTTATGAATAGCCATTTTGCAGCGACTTTTGTTTTTTTTCAAGAAAATTAGTGATTTTTCCTCGAGTTTTATTAAAAATCAATTTTTAGATAGGATAAAAGGGATGAATAAGACACTTCTACTAGCAAAATCTAAAAAAATCCTTTACGCAATCGGGTTTGCTTTTCTCCTGATTCTTTTTCGTGTTTGGCAACTTACTAACCTTACTGAAGAAGAAATGAAGAAAGCTATGCCAGCGAGAAAAAAGACCATTATTACCAAGGCCTCAAGAGGCCAAATCTATGATCGCTATCATATCCCCCTAGCAACAAACAAAATTCGCTATGACGCTACTATACTATATAATCAGATAAGAGACATCCCACAATATAAATATGATAAAGATGAATCTGGAAAAAAGGTAAAAATTTATTTAAGAAGCCAGTACATAAATAAACTTTCCACTTTTCTTTCTACTACTATTTCTTTAGATTTCCAGAGAATTAAAGATCTTATTTACTCAAAAGCTTCCCTCTTCCCAAATACACCATTTACCTTAAAAAAAGGGCTAACAGAAAAACAGTACTACCAGCTAAAAGCTTTGGAAAAAGACTTTCCTGGCCTATCTGCAACTAAAAGCTTAGAACGCTTTTACCCTCAAGAGAAAGTAGCATCTGACTTAATTGGCTATGTAGGAGTGATTGACCAAGATGAATACTTAAAAATTGCTAACCACAAAAAAATATTAGAAAAATTTTTAGAAGAAGAAGAAAACAACCTTAACCCTGAATTTCCAGAAGGATACTTTTCAAAAGAGCATATTCTTACCTCTTTAAAAATCTTAGAAGAAAAATCTTACCGAATATCTGATCTAATAGGGAAAACAGGCATAGAAAAATCTTTTGAAGATAGGCTTCGCGGCTACTATGGAAAAACAGCTTATGAAATTGATCTTTTTGGACATTTTATCCAAAAACTTCCAGGTGAAAAAGAAGCTGTAAGCGGTAAAGAGATTACACTTACAGTTTCAGCTAAATTACAAGAATTTGCTGAAAAACTCTTAGCTGAATATGAAGCAAAAAACACTTCTTCAATAACTCCTTGGATAAAAGGTGGAGCTATAGTGGCTTTAGACCCTAACAATGGACAAGTTTTAGCCCTTGCATCTTACCCAAGAATAAACAACAACGATTTTATCTCCTCTAATAATGTTTCCAGATGGCTTGAATCCCCTTTACATATAGCAAACATTTGGAATGGTAAATCATTACTTTCCAAGGAACTTTTTTCTGATAAGAAAAAAAGTTACCATGAAAAAGAAAAGGAGTTAACCTGGAACAATTTTTTAGAATTTATTATTCCAAAAGACAGCAACCTCTATGCAAAAGCAAGCAAAGTCAACACACTAAAAAAAGCCATTACATTACAGGAAGATTTTTCTTTTGTTTCTTACTACGCAGGAGAAGATGATGCCTCTTATTTGATAGATGTTCTTTACAATGAAGATAACGGACACAAGACAATCCAACCTGAAAACACCTCTAAAAAAATCTCTATACTTGAACATTTAAACAACAATTATGAACTTGCATATCTGTATAAAAAAAGATTAGACGAAGCCTTTTCAGGAATTGACAACAACCTTGAAAAACTCTTTCTTGTCGACTTGTGTAGGCTATGTGTTTATAGCCCAGCTTTCTCAAATGAACTAATTGAAAAAATTGGCTCTTTATCCTTAACACACTATCGAAAGCTAACTCAACAGTTTATCTACCTTAACGACCTTTGCAAAAAACAACTCGAAAACTTTTATCATTACAATATTTTTGCAGAATGGCGAAAAGAAAACGAAAAAGCTTTTTTAAAAGAAAAGAGAAGAATCGAAAAAGAAAAAAAGACCTATGCCAGACCTTATATAGACTATCTAGATAAACAAGAAAAACAAATGTTTTCTGAGTTTTGGTTAGAAGTCAGACCCTTCTTTTTATTAAAACTCATTGATCCTTCTTTTAATCATCCAAGCTTAACTCCTCTTTTATCCGAGCTTCACTCACTTAAATTTGACCAAAGAAGCTTAGAAGCAATCAAAGACTTAGAAAATTTAGCATTTGATCAATATAACTACATTCAACTATTTAAAACCTTTCGCTCTTACAAAGAGCTTAGTAGACCTCTTTTAACAAAATACCCAAGAATTAAAAGAAATGGCCTTGAAAAAGATCTAGCTGCTAGCTTCTACCCAAAAGAACGATTTGGGTTTGGAAGAAGCTTTGCTTATAGTCAAGCAGCAACTTTAGGATCCATATTTAAAGTTGTTACTGGTTATAGCGCTCTTAAAACAAATTATCTTAAAGGACTTGACCTAGAGCCCCTTTCATTTTTTGATACCTATCGATTTGATCCTAAAGCAAAAAAAGGAGGATCAATTGTCGTAGGTTATTTAAATGGAAAAATCCCTATTACCCGCTTTTATAAAGGTGGTAGAATGCCAAAGTCATATTCTTCTTTTTTAGGGCAATTAGACCTTGGGAAAGCACTTCAACAAACATCCAACCCCTATTTTTCCCTATTAACTACAGAAGTTTTAGATGACCCAGAAGACCTTTTGAAAACAGCTGAAGAATTGGGCTTTGGAAAAAAAACCGGTATAGAACTTCCTTTAGAATATGCAGGAAATCTACCAAATGACTTACACCAAAATAAAACAGGACTTTATGCATTTGCAATTGGTCAACACACTTTACTTGTCACTCCACTACAAACTGCTTGCATGCTTGGAGCCATCGCAAACCGAGGAAAATTATTCCAACCCCAAATCATTCATTCTATCCAAGGAAATCAAAGACTAGATAACCTTTCAAAACCTTTGTTTTTGAAAGAATATAGCTTTCAAAAACCATTAGAAAAAATAGGTGTTTCCTATTGTTTGTTTACAGAGAAAGAACACAATAGAAAGCAAGAACAATATACAGAGGGTTATACTAGACTTAACAATGAAGTATTTTTACCAAAATCTGTTCAAGAAAAACTCTTACACGGTCTTGATCTTGTGGTAAGTAGTGAAAAAGGGTCAGCTTACGGTAATAAGATCCGCTATTTCCAAGGAAAACCCAACCTTTTAAAAGACTATAGAAATCTTTATCATCAATTTGTTGGTAAAACTTCTACAGCCGAGATCATATACAATCCTTACAAATCCCCTACAAGTAAAGGGAGCATGAACAAACACACCTGGTTTGGCGCAATTAGCTATCAAGATGAAAAGCCAGAACTTGTTGTTGTTGTTTTTCTACGATTTGGCACCTGGGGAAAAGAAGCTGCCCCACTTGCTTCACAAATGGTAACTGAATATAGAAAAATCAAAGAAAAAAACTCTAAGCTAACTTCGAAATAGGAACTGAATCTTCTTTAGTAAGTATCTGATCAAAGTAGGCTATTGTTTGAATAAGACCCTCTTCTAACTCAACTGATGGAGACCATTTTAGTTCTTTCTGAGCTCTTGAAATATTAGGCTTTCTTTGTTTTGGATCATCTGATGGCAAAGATTTAAATTCTAATTTAGATTTAGAGTTTGTTAAAGAAAGAACTTTTTCAGCTAATTCTAAAATAGTAAACTCCCCTGGATTTCCTAAGTTAATTGGACCTGGAAAAAGGTTATCCTTATCCATCATAAGTAAAATCGCTCGAATAAGATCATCTACAAAACAAAATGAGCGTGTTTGCGTGCCATCACCATAAATGGTTAAAGGCTGTTTTAATAGTGCTTGTACAATAAAATTTGAAACTACTCTTCCATCTTGTGGATCCATTCTTGGACCATAAGTATTAAAAATCCTAGCTACCTTTATTGGGACATTTCTATTTCTATAAAAATCGAAAAATAGAGTTTCAGCACATCGTTTACCTTCATCGTAACAAGCTCTTGGACCAATTGGATTCACATGACCAAGATAGGTTTCAGATTGAGGGTGAACTTCAGGATCTCCGTAGACTTCACTTGTAGAAGCTTGAAAAATTTTAGCTCCTTTTTTCTCAGCAAGCTTTAAAACATTTAAAGCGCCCATTACATTTGTTTCAACAGTATTAATTGGATTTTTTTGGTAATGAATTGGTGATGCAGCTGAAGCTAAATTATAAATTTCATCTACTTCTATATCTATTGGATCTTTGACATCTTGTTGTAAAAGTGAAAAATTTTCATGATTTTTCAAAAGAAAAATGTTTTGATGTTGTCCTGTAGAAAAATTATCAAGACAAATAACTTGGTTTCCTTTTTTAAGTAACTTTTCACAAAGGTGAGAACCTAGAAACCCAGCACCACCAGTAATTAAGATTTTTTTCCCTCTTTGACAACTCATTGATATACCTATTATTATTCTAAAACGGGTAGATAAAATTTCTTTTTACAGAAAACTTACTTATAACATGGTTTTCTATTTTCTGGAAAAGATCCTTCTTTCCAGAAAAGAATAAAGTTCTTAAACTCAAGTAAGTAATCAAAGGCATTTACATGAAAAAAGTTCTAATTACAGGAGCTGCAGGCTTTATAGGCTTTCATCTAGCCAAGCATTTAAAAAAGCTTGGTCATTTTGTAATTGGACTTGATAATTTCAATAACTACTATTTACCAACTCTAAAAGAAGATAGAAAACATAAACTAATTCAACAAGATATTCCTATTGTTCTTGGTGATATCCAAGATAGCTCTCTTATTTCTGATTTGATTGAAAAAAATGAGATCACGCATGTTGTGCATCTAGCAGCGCAAGCAGGCGTTAGACACTCTTTTACACATCCTCACGACTATATTGACTCAAATATCACTGGATTTGTTTGTTTACTTGAAGCGTTAAAAAATAAACCTAAAACTAAACTTGTATTTGCTTCTTCTTCATCTGTCTACGGTCTTACACAAGAAATTCCTTTTAAAGAAAACACCTGCACAGACACGCCTACAAACCTTTATGGCGCTACAAAAAAAGCAGGAGAAGCGCTTGCTTTTTCCTATCACCACCTTTATCAAATTCCTATGATTGGACTTCGTTTTTTTACTGTATATGGTCCTTGGGGAAGACCTGATATGGCCTATTTTCAGTTCACTAAAAATATTTTAGAAGGAAAACCAATAAAAGTTTTCAACCATGGTGATATGAAAAGAGACTTTACATATATCGATGATATTATTGAAGGAACTACAAACGCTCTTGATTTATGTTCTGGTTATGACATTTTCAATTTAGGAAATAAGAAACCTGTTTCTGTTTTAACAATGATTGAAATCTTAGAAAACTTGTTAGAAAAGAAAGCAGAAAAGCAAATGTTACCGTTTCAATCTGGAGAAATGCAAAAAACTTTTGCTTCAATTGCAAAAAGCAATTCACTTTTAAATTTTTTCCCAAAAACCTCTTTAGAAGAAGGTCTCAAACAGTTTGTTTACTGGTATAAAGAATACTTTTCTTGTATTTCAATCCCACAATAACTTCTTAAAATACTTAAACGTAAAAAATTTATTTTACAAAATAAATAAAAAAATGCTCTAATTACATTTAGAACGATAAAACAAAAATTGGAGCTACCAATGCAAAAACTTTTCTGTATATTAACTTTAGCAGCTTGCTACTTATCTGCTGGCTGTGATCCTTGTGACAGTTCTTGTGATCCGTGCGATACATATGACACATGTTGTGATCCTTGTGACCCATGTTGCTGTGAGCCATGTGACTTTGTGCCACCTTGCCCTCCAGATACATGCGGATACAACGCACCTGTTATGATTGATGTAAAATGTTCTTGGGATGTTTACGGATCAATTACATTCCTTTACATGCAAGCTAAGGAAGAAAATTTAGATTATATTGGAACGGTTGCAAGTTCACCTAACACTGTTGGACCTACAGTTGGATCTAACTTTGTTCATAGTGCAGGAAAACTATCTTTTGATTATGAGCCTGCTTTTAGAGTTGGACTAGGATTTAATCTTGGTTGTGATGATTGGATGTTTAATTTTGAATACACAAGATATCACGCTGATGTTGCTTCTGGTTCATTTAATCAATCTGTAGTTAATGGTGATTCAACATTTAATCAATCTTTAGTTAATGCTGAATCAACATTATTAGAAGGAAGCTTATACTGGTTTGGAACTGATGGAGGAAAAAATCAAATTATCAAAATTGAAAGAAATCAAGATGCTTCTGTTTCATGTTCTGCTAAGTGGAGATTAGAAATGGATTTAATCGATTTCAACTTAAGTAGACAATACTACGTTGGACATTGTCTAACTTTTAACACACACTTTGGTTTAAGAGCTGGATGGATTGATCAAACATTTACTGTAGACTATTCACTACTAAATACTACTACACCTGCAAACTCTGAAAATGGAACATCTAAATCAGATACAGAATCTTGGGCAGTTGGTTTAAGAGCTGGTTTAGATACTGATTGGAGATTTTGTGGTGGGTTCTATCTTTTTGGTAATGGTGCAGTAAGCATTCTTTACACTGACTACGATAAGATTTTAACAAACCAAACAGTCAACGATCTTGATGCAGCATTAAACTTAGATACTCAAACAACATACACAAATACATCAAGAGAACTTTGTTTCTTAAGACCTCAAGCAAATTTAGGTCTTGGACTTGGTTGGTCTGATTATTTTTGCTGTAACGATTGGTTTTTTGATTTCAAAATCGGATACGAAATGCAAGTATTCTGGAGTCAAAATGTTTTACCAGCAGTGTATGACCTTGCACAAGATCCTTCAAGACTGAACGGTGATTTATACTTACACGGTTTAACAATATCAGCTAGATTAGATTTCTAAACCTAATCTAAAACTCTAAAAAAAGCAGAGCAAAAAAAATTGCTCTGCTTTTTTTTTTGCAAAAATTCCTTTTCTAAATTTCCTAAATTATAAATAATTACAATCAAATTCATTTAACAAATTTTAGTGGAGTACTAAATGCAAAAACTTTTGACAATACTAACCTTAACAGCTGGATGTCTGTTCGCAAACTATGACGATGACTGCTGTAACCCTTGTGACCCTTGTGATCCGTGCGATCCTTGTGAAGTAGAATGTTGTGAGCCTTGTGACTTTATGCCACCTTGCCCACCAGATACATGTGCGTACAATGCACCTGTAATGATTGATATCAAATGCTCTTGGGATATGTTTCTAAGCGCAAGTTTCCTATACATGCAAGCTAAAGAAGATAATCTTCCATTTGCACAATCAAACCAATTTGACGATCTTATTTTTACAGAAGCTGTAGGCACACTATCTTATGATTACGAGCCTGCTTTTAGAGTTGGACTAGGTTTTAACATAGGTTGTGATGACTGGATGTTTAATTTTGAATACACAAGATATCATGCAGATGTAGCAAGCGGATCATTTAGTAAAGAAAACTCAGCAGGTATTCTTCCATATTTAGGTACACTTGATATATGGTTTTTGGCACAAGAAGAGGTCACAAACTACACAAACTACACAGCTTCTTCTAAATGGAGATTAGAAATGGACTTAATCGACTTTAACTTAAGTAGAAAATACTTTGTTGGTCACTGTCTAACTTTCAACTCACATTTTGGTATTAGAGCTGGATGGATCGACCAAACTTACACAGCAAATTACGTTATAAATTCTCCTTCTAAGTCAGAATCAATCAACTCAACATCTAACACAGAGTCTTGGGCTGTAGGTCTTCGTGGAGGACTAGATACTGATTGGAGATTCTGTGGTGGTTTCTACCTATTTGGTAACGGTGCAGTAAGCATTCTTTATACTGATTATGATAAAGTAAATATCCAGTACAATGCAACACTAGCTAACTTTCAAGATTCAGCATCTACATCACTATGTTTCTTAAGACCACAAACAGATTTAGCTATAGGTCTTGGTTGGTCTGATTACTTCTGTTGTAATGACTGGTTTTTTGATTTTAGAATCGGATATGAAATGCAAGTATTCTGGAACCAAAATGTTTTACTATTTGGTAGAGGACAATTTACAGAAAAAGCTACACTTACTTCTTACCACCCAGCTGGAGGAGATCTATACCTTCATGGTTTAGTAATCGCAGCTAGATTAGATTTCTAATCTACTTTTTTCTCCGTTTTACAAGCAGAGCATTTACTTGCTCTGCTTTTTTTTTGCATAAATTCCTTTTCAATTTTATTTAATTTGTTAATAATGAATTTTGAAACCTTATAACAAATTTTAGTGGAGTACTAAATGCAAAAACTTTTGACAATACTAACCTTAACAGCTGGATGTCTGTTCGCAAACTATGACGATGACTGCTGTAACCCTT